>Ga0157369_10000429_pt1 | contig 55754 bp, 54 predicted proteins | sample C25metaG_FD_113461 | JGI IMG/M metagenome (GOLD analysis project Ga0157369, IMG submission 113461) | Corn rhizosphere microbial communities from Kellogg Biological Station, Michigan, USA - C2-5 metaG | ecosystem: Host-associated > Plants > Roots > Rhizosphere > Soil | place: USA: Michigan... | reverse complement strand
GTTATGACTGTCTGCGCGTGCCTTGAAAACTACCATGAAATTCGGCACGGTCGTGCCATCAAAATTGTAGCCTCGCAGTCGAGATGCCGGCATCGGTCAAGACGGTATCTGTACAGTGCTTACGATCCTTATCCGCATTTCGACGTTCATGCAGTTGCCGCCGCCATCATGCGAATGACATTTCCAGCTCCACGCCTGAGTAGTTGACGCGCGGCGCCACTTCTCGACCCTCGCCTTCTTCGAAACGAACGAGCCCGTATTGCTCCATTGTCCGCAACGTCCGCGATAGATTGGACTTCGCACGGCCCGAGCGTTCCGCTAGTTCGCTCAGTGACGCGGGCTTCGTCTCCGCGATCAACGCAAGCAGCGAACGGTTTCTGTCGAAAAGCACCTGTGCCAGCGTCTCGAGCGACTGGAACTAGACTTTGGGCTCATCCGGGCTGGGCACATAGCCACCTCGGGCGATTGCCATCGTCCGAGCTTTGTATTGCTCCAATGACGCAATCCCGACCTTCAATACGTTGGCTGTACTCATGCCGACTGCTCCTTCTCGCAAGAATCGCTTCAACTTCGACCCAGAAATCGGCCAGCAACTTCGCAGCGTCCTCGTAGAAATAGAAACGAACCCGGGCGCCGCGATGCGCGTGGTCATACTCGATGCGCGTACGCGCTCCCGGTCCTGAGCCGTCGCGGATGGGATGCGCGTTGTCAAAGCCCAAGAGGCGAGCGCCCGCCTCGTCATGGAGCGTGATCGAATACCGAAGCCCCTGCGGGCGTTAGATGCTAACGAGGGAGTGCCGTCCTCGCGGTGCATTCGCTTGTTTTTAAGACCGAATGCCAGGCTTGCGCGATGCGACTCCGCGTAGATCGGGAGGTACCGGCATCTAGGCGTTCAGCAGCGAGCCGAACCGGAACCTATTCCCCGGTCAGACCGGGGATGTGATGGACACGCGGTCGCAGCCATCGGCGGGCGCCACACCGGACACGCTATACTTTCGCGCTTTCATCGCTTGCCCCAGGCGCCTAGGACTATCCATGAGCACATTGCCCCCGTGCCCCCAATGCCACTCCGAGTTCACCTACGAAGATGGAGCGATTCTCATTTGCCCGGAATGCGCGCATGAATGGTCGGCGCAAGCCGCGATGCCGGTGGAAACGGGCGAACGCGTTTATCGCGATTCGGCCGGGAATGTCCTGCAGGACGGGGATACCGTCACCATCGTCAAAGACTTGAAGCCGAAAGGCTCGACCGGTGTGATCAAGATGGGGACGAAGGTCAAAAACATCCGCCTCGTGGACAGCGATCACGATATCGACTGCAAAATCGATGGTTTCGGTGCCATGAGCCTGAAGTCGGAGTTCGTGAAGAAGGCGTGAGCAAGCGTTGAGAGACCGCGCATCGTCGCGCGAGACGCTTCCCGGCGGAATTCGTTTGCCAGGTGTAGGCTGCTGCAACCGTTTCATTCGACAAGGGAGCAGCGCGATGAATGGCACCCCCCATGCAATCCGACGTGCGCTCGGCGCGACCCTATGCGTGCTGCTGCTGCACGGCGCGACTGCTCACGCGGCGGACGCGTTCGAAATCGCTTCGCCGGGCGTGCCCGACGGCGGCACGCTTTCGCTCACTCATGCGGGTAGCCAAAACCATTGCGGCGGAGACGATGTCCCACCGCCGCTGCAGTGGCGCAATGCGCCCGCCGCAACGCGCAGTTTCGCCATTACGATGTTCGACCCCGACGGCGCAAAGGGCTTGGGTGTCGCGCACTGGGTGCTATACGGCATTCCCGTTTCGACCACATCGCTTGCGGCGGGCGGCGCATTGCCCGCCGGTGCGCGCGTCGGCCGTAACGTGAGCGGACAGGCGACTTATCGCGGGCCATGTCCGCCGGTGGGCGATATCGCTCATCACTATATCGTCCAGATCTACGCGCTCGATCTCGCGCCGGACGCGCTTGCAGCCGGTCTGACACGCGATGCGTTACACGTGGCGATCAAGGACCATGTCCTCGCCAATACCAGCATAGTGCTGCGGTTCGGGCGTTAACCGGCAGGTCATCGGCGGCCGGCACGAACGCCCGCTTGGCCCCGGCCGAAGCGCCGCGAACAGCCAGGCATTGGTGATGAGGGGAACGGCGCGGCCGCCCGGCCTTTGTCCGTTCGACATAGCGCCGTGCCTGCCGCCGATCGGGCGGGTAGAATCGCGGGCAATGTACGTAATGCTTCGCACCCAATCATCGAACCTGCCATGACTGTCACGCCCCCTCTGCCGCCCGATGCCACAACCGATCTTCCCGCCGACGGACAAGTCGCCGACGCACCAGAAGCCGTCCACGAGGACCGGCTATGGTGCGACGGCGGCTGGACCGCTCGCGTAATCAAGAACGAGGACGACGATGGGTGGGCCGTCGAGATGATCAAGGATGGCGAGCCCGAGCCCGCGCTTGTCGGTCCGTGGACCATGGGCCGCAACAAGAAGGACCCGAAACCGCTCGATACGTCGGCGTTCAATACGCTCGTGAAAACGGCGTCCGAAGTGTTGCGCCGGCACGAGCAGCAGTTGCGGGCTCAATTGCATCGACGCGTGAGCGTAGCGGCTGCAACGGGCGATGGCGAATTGGACATCACGCTCGACATCGTGCCGGAAGAGGACGAGCCCTACGCATTGCTCACCGCGTTCGATGCCTTCGGCGAGCAACTCGCGCAAGTGCAAGTGGCAGCCAACTTCAAGCTCAGTCGCGCCAGCGCCGCGAGCTGGGTAGAAAACGGCTTTCGCCGTCCGGGCTGAACGCGAATCCTGGTTCTGTCGCGCCTCGCCTGACCGAACCAGTTCTTAGGGATCATCGCGCAGGACTAGGCGTCAAAGGGCTGCGCCGATTCGGCTGCGCAGGGATGCGATTGGCGCCCCTTTCTGTCGCACGTGCCGCGCAGCAGGGCTTTTCCCTTCGGCGCAAATGGAAGCGCCTCCCCGCGAACATAGGCACGGGGATTGCTGGCGACAATGCACGGCGTATGCGACGCGTTCCGCACTTGGCACTCGAGCGAGCGCGCCAACGCCGGGATGGCCGATCGTCAACGCCGCAGGGCGGGCATAACGCCAGTGCCTGACAGCCCGTCTTGCCAAGGGAGAGTTCTCATGACACGACTTATCGCACTCGTTTTACTGGGAAGTACCGTCTTGCTGACGGCCTGCAATACTGTCGCCGGGGCCGGCGAAGACCTATCGAAGGGCGGTCACGCCATCACCAACTCGGCCGAGAAGCACTCCGACTAGGCAGGCTAGGTCGCAGCCACCTAGCGCCAAGCGGCTCGGTTTCGCCGCAAGCGCAGCAGACGGTCAATCGACCTCTGCTGCGTTCTTTTGCAAGCGCTGCGTTCCGCCACGAACGCGGCCTTATATCGAGCAAAGAAGCCCTCACGCTCGCATCCGCGGGGAGTCCGTTGCCGCGTGTTTTGAACGATCGCGACCCTCCATTCTTCATATCAACGTCGATCTGAGTTCGCGCCCGGAGCAAGCGGCATCAAGCGTGCAGCAGACGGCCTCGTCGATGACGCAAATCTCATCGCCGAAATCAAAATCAGTTCAGCTACGAACGAACAGAGCGCCGGGGTCGTCCTGATGGATCGCGCGGTCAGCGAGCTAGACGACATCACGCGGCAACATGCGGCGCTCGTCGAACAAAGCACAGCGGCGCTCGCGAGCTCGAGGCAGCGGGCGACGCGCTTGGTCGACGCCGTCGGCGCGTTTCACGGACGGCGGCCGCGCCGCGTCACTTCGATTCGCTGCTCCGAGCGGCGCGGTCTTCCGGGGCATCGTCCTTGCCCACGGCCCGGCGAATCGCATGTTTGGTGGCGTAGTATCCGGTGCGCGCACCGCTGGCGATGGCATGGCCGGCCGCCTTCGCCGTGCTCGCGACGCCGTGCGCCGCGTCACGCGCCCCTTCGCCGACTTTCTTGCCGGCGGTCTTGATGTCTTGTTTTGCTTCGTGCGCCGTTTCCTTGACGCTGGCATGAACGGCGGGAGTCAGCATCGAGCAAATCAACGCTGCGGCCAGCAAGCGACGGGCATGCTTCATCGACTTCTCCTGTTATATGTCGTTGGATGGGGTGGCGGCTGCCGCGTGCGTGTCGGCGTCGAGGATGACGGCGGCGCGCCCTTCGAGCAGCACGGGTTCGCCGCAGCGCACGGTGAAGCGGTAAAGAACCGTGTTGGCGTCGCCGCCGATGCGTTGCGCGCTGACGGCAAGCGGTGCGTCGAACGTGTCGAGCCGGTCGACATAGGTTTGCACGCTGCGCACGCTTGCGAGGAAGCCCGCGCGCGGGCGGCCGGACGCCGCGCCTCGCACGGCGCCATGCACGGCCATCGCTTGAGCCGCATACTCCACGCCGCAAACGGCGCCGAGCCGGCCGTTCAGGCGCAGCGGGTTGTGCGCGTCGCGGTGCGTCGTTGCACTGCATTCGATCGTTTCGTCGTCCCAGCGCACGACTTCGTCGAGCAGGCACATCGCCTCGCTGTGAGGGATGTGCGCGGCAATCCAATCGTGATCGAGCGGCGGTTCGAGCCGATGTGCGAGCGAAGGCGTCGTAGTCATAGCGGGGCAGGTTGCGTGCGGGCGCTCATGGGCGTGATGTCGATCCGCACACGCAGATCGTCGAGATAGTCGAGCACGACGGTCGCGGTCTGGCGCGCGGCCACGGCCTCGAGCAACGGCAACGCACGGGCCGCCGGATTGTCGAGCCGCAGCGTCTCGAGCGGCGGCGATGCAAGCGTCGTGGCCGGCGCATCGGTCAGTTGCGCGTCGATGCGGGCGAGCGTGCGAGCGCTCGCGGTCGGCGCGAACACGAGCGCGACGCCGAACGTCTCGCGGGTAGGGCGCACGGCGCTCAGTGGGGGCGGATACTCGGTATCGGCTGCAATCAGCAGCGCGTCGTGCGCATCGACGGCGACCTGGCAAAGGCTTTCCAGCAATCCGGCGGCGAAGCTGCCGTCGTGTGCGCACAGCACGTTCGATGCGGGCATCGCGCGCACGGCGATGCTCCAATAGCCCGCGGGCGCGTTATGCACCGAGTTGTGGAAACGGGTGGGCGAGATGTAGCGATCGTCTCCCGCCAGCATTTCGCAGATCGCGTGGCAGTTTTGACCATCGGCGCCCGACGAAGCAAAAACGCTGCAAAGCTGCGCCGGATCGCGTTCGGCCGCTTGGGCGGCTTCGCTGCCCACCGCCAGCGTCAGCTTGACCGGTACGCTCGTGCGGCGGCGCTCGGCTGCCGGCAGCGAGGCCGGCGCCGGAATGACAGCGGGCTCGCGCACGTATTCGGCCGCGCCGGTCAAGACCTGCGCGGCGTGTGGCCAACTGGCGAGCCCCGGGCCGATGAGCCCGATGCCGTCGAGATAGGCGTGCAGGTGGGTCATCGTTCGCCGCTCCTTTCATGGACGAGATCCGCGCGGCCGAACACCAGGCTGCAGTTGGTGCCGCCGAAGCCGAACGAGTTGCTGAGGACCGAGCGCAGCGGCGCGTCGCGACTTTCGAGAACGTAGCGAAGATTCAACGCCGGATCGGGCGTTTGGGTGCCGACGCCCGCGGGCATGAACTGGTGACGCAGCGCGAGGGCGCAGATCACCGCCTCGAGTGCGCCTGCGGCGCCGAGCGTGTGGCCCGTCGCGCCTTTGGTCGAGTTGCACGGCGTGCCGTCGAACAATGCGTTGACGGCCAGACTCTCCGCGGCATCGTTGCCCGGCGTCGCCGTCCCGTGCAAATTGATGTAGTCGATGTCGGACGCAAGCAGGCCGGCGCCGGCCAGCGCGCCTTCGATCGCCAGGCGCGCGCCGAGTCCTTCGGGATGAGGGCTCGACATGTGGTGCGCATCGTTTGACTCGCCGATGCCGAGCAGCATGATGGCGTCGCCGTGCGCACCGGGTGTGGCGCCGCTTACTTGCCGCGGGCGCTCGAGCAAAGCGAATGCGGCCGCTTCGCCGATGGAGATGCCGCGGCGTTCGATGTCGAATGGCCGGCACGGCTCGTGCGAGAGCAACTCTAGCGAGTTGAAGCCGTACAGCGTCGTCAGGCAGAGCGAATCGACGCCGCCCACGACGGCCGCGTCGATCAATCCTGCTTCGATCATGCGCCGCGCCGAGCCAAACACTTTCGCCCCCGACGAGCATGCCGACGAAATCGACACGGCGGGTCCTTGCAGCGCGCAGTAGGCGCGCACGAATGCGGCGAGCGCGTAGCAGTTGTGCGTGTGCGCATAGTGAAAGTCCGCGGGCAACGCCCCGCTCCGGGCATCGCGCCGACGATAGGCCTGTTCGGTTTCGAGGATGCCCGAAGTGCTCGTGCCGACGAAGACGCCAACGCGCGTCGCGCCGTAGCGCGCCCTCGCCGCGGCGACGGCCTCGGCGAATCCGTCTTGCGTGAGACCCAGCTGTGCGAGCCGGTGATTGCGACAGTCGAATTCGCGCAGATCGGCGCGCACGGGCTCGTCGTCGACGCCATCGACCGCACCGGTCCATGTGGCGAGATCGGCGCGCTCGAAACGGCAGGGCGCAAGGCCGCTGCGCTGCGCGCGCAACGCCTGCAACGTTGGGGCGAGGCCACGCCCGATACAGCTCGTCGCAGTGAAGTGGGTGAGGTGCAGAGGGTTCACGGCAGTCGATCCATTGACCTATTCATTGACTTCGAACGATGCGGACGCGGCGCGCGTTGCGGCGGCCAGCGGCAGGGTAGCCGCGCTCGCAAGCGCCGCGCGCAAGGTGATGCACGGCAGCGCGGCGTCGCGCGCGGCGCGCAACACGCGCTCGAGCGCATCGATGACGACGGGGCGGCCTCGCTCGTCGCGCGCGGCATGGCCGTCGTGCAACAGCAGAATGTCGCGCGCCGCGAGGCCGTGCAGCAACCGCGTTGCGACGAGCGCCGAATCCGCCGTGCGCGTGTCGAAGCCGCGCCGGGTCCAACTGGCGAGTTGCAGGCCGAGTGCGCATAGAACCGGCTCGAGAAACGGATTGCGCAGTCCGGCCGGGGCGCGAAAGAACAACGGCGCAGTGCCGCTCGCATCGCGCAGCGTGCGCTGCCCGGCTTCGATCTCGCTGCGCAATGCGCGCGGGCCTTGCAGCGAAAAATAATGACGATGATGCTGGCTGTGATTTTCCACGGCATGGCCGCGCGCGGCGATCGCCTCGACGATACGCGGATGACGCCGCGCCATTTCGCCGATGCAAAAGAACGTGGCGTGCGCCGCATAGCGGTCGAGCAGATCCAACACGCGAGGCGTCACCTCGGGATCGGGGCCGTCGTCGATCGTGATCGCGATCCGATCGCCCGCGTGCGCGGGTAGTCGCGTCCAGTTCGGACCGAGGAGCGAACTGCGCGGCCAGAGCCCGGCGGCGGTCAATACGACATGGGATGCGGCGACTGCGCCGACCGCATACGGCCAGGCCGACGGCTGCGCGACGGCTAACCCCGCGGCCGCGGCGTGCAACGCGACCGTGCCCGCAACCACCGGCGTCGGGCGCCAAGGACGGGGGGCGCCGGCAAGCGGCGAGGCGGGCGGGCGCGGCGTGGGGTTCATGCGGTTTTTCCTTTGCGTTGAGCGGCCGTGAACGAGGTGCAGCCGGTCGCTTGCGGCGCGCGCGGCGCCAGGATTGCCGAGAACAGCAGCGCGAGCATGGCGCCCGGGCCGACCGTCAGGCCGAACGATTCGAGCATGGGCACATGAGAGAAGGCAAGTAGCCCGAAGCCGGCGACGGTCGCGAGATTGGCCACCAAGAGCGACACGAGCGTTTGCGGGGCGATGCCCGGCGAGGACGCTGGCGAACCGGATGGCAGCACCGCGTCGCGCCGGTTGAAAAAGAGCGCGTAGTTCGAGCCGATTGCGACGATGAGCAGCAGGCCGATCAAATGCAGAATCGTCAGGGGTTCGTGTGCGGCCGCGAAGCCCGCGGTCACGACAAGCACGGCGGCCATCAGCGGCGCGAGCGTGCCGGCGACGCGGCCGGGGTCGCGCAACGCGGCGAAGAGCAGCGCGACGATGGCCGCGAGCCCCGCGAGCGACAAGCGAATGTCTTCGCGCACATAGTCGACGTAAAGCGTATCGGCCTCTCGTTTCAGATCGACGAAGAGGGCGTCGGGGACATGGGCGCTAGCGACGGCTGCTTCGACGCGCTTTGCGTCCAGATCGGGTTCGTCGACGGCGGCGTTTTGCGACGGCGCCCGATGCGCGTTCGTCGTCGTCGTTCGCGCCGCGGCCGATGTGGCGTTTGGCGCGCGCAACGAGAGCATGGCTTGCCAGCGGCCAGAACGTTCGTTGAGCAAGGCGTCGACTGCGAGCCCCATCGACGTCCCTCGCAGATCGGCGCGGCGCAGCAGCGGCGCGTTGCGCGCTTGCTCGACATCCGCGATGAATGGAGCGAAGACGGCCGGTTTCACCTCGATCGCTTGGTCGGCCACAGCCGAGCGCATTCTCTCCTCGAGCACGTTCGCGGGCGGCAAGCTCGCGAGCCGCGCGCGCTGCGTGGCTTCGCTCGGCAGAAAGCGCGAAGGGCTGTCGAACCCGGCTAGGGAGCCGGCATCGACGAGCGGCTGCAGCCGGGCGGCGATTTTCTCCGCGCCTTCGAGCACCGCTTGCTCGCTCGCTCCCGACACCACGACCAAGTAGCGCACATCCGGGGCGCCCACGTCGGCGCGCAGCGTGGCATCGAGCGCTTGACTGGAAGCGGGCACGGGGCTCAGCGCGGAAAGTTCGTGGCTCCAGAGTTGACCGCGGTGCAATACGAGCGCGGTCACGGCGCCGATCATCAGCGCCGCGAACGGCCAGCGCAGGCGCGGGGCGACGCAGGCGGCATGCGCGAGCTTGGCGCCTAGCCGGGAAAGATCGCGCACCGCGATCGCGCGGCGATGCAGATGGGGTAGGACATAGCGCGTGACCGCGGCTGCCGCGACGAGCCCCGCGATCGAGTAGACGCCCAGTTGCACGAGTCCCGGAAAGCCCGAAAACAGCATCGATGCGAAGCCGCACACCGATGTCAGCATGCCGAGCCTGATCGTCGGCCAGTAGGCGGCGATCCAGGCATGGAGCGAAGCGCGCGCGTCTCGCCCGGCGCCAGGGCGCGCCGACTGCACGAACAGATAGATCGAATAATCCACGGCTTCGCCGATGAGCGTGGTGCCGAACCCGAGCGTCAGCCCGTGGACCGTGCCGAATACGAGGCTTACGACCGCAAGGCCCGCGGCGACGCCCGATAAGACGGGCACGAGCCCGAGCGCCAGCGTGCGCGGCGAGCGATAGACGAGCAAGAGCAAGCCGACGACGAGCGCGAGACTGAGCGCGGAAAGACGTTCCACGTCATGCTTGATCGTGTCGCGCGTCTGCACCGAAAACACGCCCGGCCCGGTGAGCACGAGCCGGCACGACGCGGCGTGCGCCATGCCGGAGGCCGCCGAGCGGAAGGCGGCGCGGACTGCGGCGATTGCGCTTTCCTGGGCGTCGGTGTCGGAACCTGCGCTGGCTGTTTGTGCGACGAGCACGGCGCGAGAGCCGTCGCGCGAGACCCACACGCCATCCTTCGAGACCGGCCGAGCCTCGCCGGCGAATGGGGCGACGATGGCCGTCACTTCGCCGGTGGGATCGTGCGGCAGCAGCGCTTTCGTCATCAAACCGGCCGACGAACTAAGCAAGTCCAAGCTGTCGCCGAGCGCCTGGTGCAGCCCGTCGACCGAGAACCGTTGCGGCGTCACGGCGGGACTGAGCAAGTAGCGGTGATCGAAGACGAAGCGCTCGTCGCGCGCTTGGGTCACGCTCTCGCCGTTGTTCACGGAAACGAAGCGTGAATCTTGGCGCAGCGCGGCCGCCATGCTGCGCGATAGGTCCGCGCGCGTGTTCGCATCGCCGCCTTCGATGCCCACGAGGATCAGGCGCGAGACGATGCCATCGCGCAATTGATCGACGAGCAGGCGTTGCCGCGCAGTGGGGGCGTTCGGCAGAAACGCCGAAAGGTCGGCGGTGAAATGGGCACGCGAAATGACGAGCGCGCAGCCGATCAGAAACGACAGCCAAAGCAGCACCGCGCGCCGCGCCGGCAGGGCGCGAGCTGGGGCGGTGGACGGCTTGTGCTCGTCGCGCTTCATCGCTGTCTTGCCGCGTCGCGCAACTGCATGACCGAATGGTCGCCATCGGCCTGCTCGATCACGACCGTATGCAGCACGTCGCGCGTGCCGTCGAGCGTGATCGTGCGCACGGCCTTGAGCATGCGCGCATCGAGCGGCGTGAGCGTGAGGGTCCAGTTCTCGCCCCGACCGTCGATCGACACGTGATAAAGCCGCTCGAGCGCGTAGCGGTTGCCAGCCAGTGTCGCGCGAATGCTGTCGATGAACGCCCCGATTTCCGGATAGTGCGCGAGCGACATCGTGTACGTGCGCTGGTTGCGCTGCACCGTCAGCGTGTCGCCGTCGACCACGAGCCGTTCGGGCTTCGGGCTCACGGTGTCTTTTTCCAGATGATCGGGTGCGACGAAGGCCAGTTCGCCCGTCGACTCGATCGGTTTCGCCGCGATCGACAGGTACTTCGTTTCCACGAACTTCGCATGCCCCGACTTGTTTTGCGCAAGCGTGGACATGAGCCGATCGAGCGTCCAATCCGAGTTGCCACCGGCCGTCGCCGTCGTCGTCGCGGTTGCCGCTGCGGCCGCTAGCGGCAGCGCCAAGCATAGGCTGACCAACACGCGGGCCGTCAGCGCCCGGCGCGAGCGAGATGTCCCGACGAGGGAAAGAAGCGATGCCGTCATGCGTCGAAGATCCTTGCCGAAGACGCGCCCGTTTGCGGCGCCGGCTCGTCGGCCGGTTCCGCGCCCTCGCGCCAGAAATCGAAGAAGTTGAACCAATTTTCCGGTGCGCTGCGGCAGTGCTGCTCGAGCAAAACGACATAGCGCTGCACCGCCGCTCGCACTTGGGCGTCGCGTTCGCCGCGCGGCGTATCGGAGAAATCGGCGAGCGCTTCGAAATGCAGATCGTAGCGATTGCCGCCGCGGTAGATGCCGGTCATGAAGATGACGGGCCGCCGCAGCATTGCCGCCATGCGCATCGGGTCCACCGGAAAGCCCACACGCCCGCCGAGAAACTCGAACGACATCAGCGCGCGCTCGCCTTCCTGCCGCAGCGTGCGATCGGCCAGCATCCCGATCATGGCGCCTTCGTCCAGATACGCCAGCGCCTCGAGCATGGCTTCCGGGCGGCCGAGACTGATGACGTCGTGCTTCACGGCAGGATTGACGGTGGCGAGCGCGGCGCTGACATTGCGGGCGTTTTCCTCGTACATCATGACCGCCACGCGCAAGCCCGGCCGCGTGCGGCCGATGGCGCGCAGCACCTCGAAGCTGCCGAAATGCGCGCCGACGAGCAACGCGCCGCGCCCACCCGCCAACGCGGCGTCGACGAACTCGCCGCCGTGCACGCGCAGATCGAACAGATCGAAGCGCTCATTGAGCAGATAGACGCGATCGTGGATGGTGGTGGCGAAGACCAGCAAATGGCGATAGACATCGCGCCAGCGCGCGGGCCGCCCGAGCACGCGCGTGAGATATGCCGCGGAAACTCGCCGCGTGGCGGGCGCGAACAGGAGGAAGTAGAGCACGATCGCGCGCAGCAAGACGCGTCCGACCGGCCTTCCGAGCCACAACGAGAGCGTCGTCATGAGCCGCAGCAGAGTGAGGTTGCCGCGCTCCTGGCGTTCGGCCCAGCTCGAATGGCTGGCATGCTTGCGCGCGCTCATGACGCCCGCCGTTCCGTCACCGCGCCGGCAGCCGCGATGCGCTCGCCTGCGCGGATCGTGAATCGAATCGTGCCGTCCTCGCCGCAGCGAAACGTCAGCGTGAGCGCCTCGCCGGGCGCAACGGGCGCGGTGAACTTCGCCGATCCGATCGCGCCGATATCGAGCGTGCGTCCCAAGGCCGTACCGATGTGCGAGATCGCATGGTCGAGCAGCACGACGCCGGGGACGATCGGCCGGCCCGGAAAGTGCCCGGGCAGGGCGGGGTGGCCGGCCGCAATCGCGAATTGGAGCGGCTCGTGCGCGGTATCGACCGGTTCGGGCTCGGGCGGGGATGTGCCGATGCGGCTCGCGCCGGCGCCCACGCTGCCCCGGCGCGCTAGCAGGCCGGCAACGAGCGCGGCGAGCGTGTCGTGCGGCAGCTTGCCGGTCGCGTTGCGCGGCAATGCGTCGACGAACAGGAGCGGCCGCGGCATGAACGCGGCATCGATGCGCTCGCGCAGACCGCGTAGCAGCTCGGCTGGCGCAAGCGCCGGTGCGACGACGAGGGCAACGAGCCGTTGGACGGCGGCTCGGTCCTGCGCGTCCGAGGTTTGCGCCGCTGCGTTCGGGGGGGCGTCGGCGGGCATGAAGAACACGCCGTCTTCGACACCTGGAATCGCGGTCAGTTGGTGGTTCAAGTAGGCGAGGGACGTGCGCTTTCCTGCGATATTGACGAGGTCCGCTTTGCGCCCATGCAAGACAAAATGCCGGTCGTCGATGCGTTCCAGCGCATCGCTCATTCGAACGGGCGCTTCGACGTGACCACCGGCGGCCCAGATCTCCTCTTCGTCGGCGTCGTCCTGTGCCGGCCGGGCCGTCAACACGACGTCGGGGAACAGTTCCCATGCGGCGCCGTGCGCCGTGCGGCGCGTGGCGATCTGGCCGGTTTCGGTGCTGCCGTAGATTTCCATCAGCGGTGCTTGGAGGCGCGTTTCGGCCTGCGCTGCCAGTTTTTCGGAAAGCGGTGCGGTCGCGGACAGGATCAACGATGCGCGCGGCAGCGCGGGCTCGGACGACAGCAGCGCCCGCAGGTGAATGGGAGAGGTGACGAGAATGCGCGGCGCAGGCACGGCTTCGAGCGCGCGGCGGATATCGCTCGGATAGAACGGTTGCGCGTTGCTGAAGGCGATCGCGCCGATCAGTGCGAGCAAGACCGTCGATTCGAAGCCGTACATATGCTGCGGCGGCACCGTGCCGACGAGCGTGCCCGCGGCCGTCTCGGCTATGCCCAGGCGTGCCGCCGCGGCGCGCACGTTCTTCACGAGAAAGCCCCACGTTTTTCGATGCGGCACGGGCGCGCCCGTCGAGCCCGAGGTGAACACGTACGCCATCACGCGCTCGCCGTCGATCAGCGGCGCGGTTTCGTCGCTCGACGCGGTGTGCGCGCACGGGCCTGGGAACGCACACCGAAAGCGCGGCAGTGCGATGTCGCAGTCGTCGGCATCGTGGAGGCAAAAGGCATCGGGGGCGAAGCGTTGCAGTTCGCGCACGGTTTGCGGCGTGTACGTGGACGGCAACAGGCTCACCTTGCCGGCGACCAGTGTGGCGCACAAGCCGACCGCAAAGCGATAGCGGTCCCGGCAGACGTTGAAGACGTGGCCGCCGCCGGGCAGCAGGGCCGCGAGGGCGCCGACATCCGCGAGAAACTCGCGCACCGTCACCGGCGCGCCGTCGCGCCAGGCGATGATGCGATCGGGCGAAGCGTGGGAGACCAGCGGAAAACTCGGCATAACGTTGGCGGCAAGTTGGCGAAATCGACTACGGGCGAGTGCGGCGCTCGAATCGGACCCGTGCGACCGTCGTCGAAGATCGAAGGTTATCGAAAGTTATCGAAACTGAACCGGTCGGACTCCCCCGAGCGCCGGTAGGCGCGTATGCTCGCGAGCATGCCCGAGCTTTCGATCCCGGGCAGCGCAAAGCGTCTGCAAGCATGTTCGCCCACGAACAGGAGCGCGGCCAGCGGCAGTGTCAGATAATTGGCGAAGGTAGACCATACCGAAAGCGAAGCTGTGGCGAACAGCACGGCGGAAATGGCGACGACGCCTGCGAAGAACAGCGTCCAAGTCATCGTGATGCGGCGCGTATAAGCGGCGATTGCCGGTGCGAGCGGTCTGCCCCGCACCATGGCGGCAAACTGGCTGCAAAGCGGCTCGCGACCGGACGCGAGGGTGCGGCCGAATAGATAACCCAGCGCGCCGTTGAACACGACGTGTTCGAAGAACAAGCCCCAGGCGTAGTGGCGCACGAGCGCGGCGCGCGAGACCCACAGCATGGCGCACGCGGCGGCGATGGGCGGCGCCAGCAACGCGCGCCGCGGCGAGCGCGCCGCGAGGCCCAGCGCGAGAATGGCCACAGGCGCGAGAACGAGCGCAAGCCCTAGCTTTTCGAAGCCCGGCGTGGTCACGGCATGATGCGCCCCGACCTCATAGACGAGCACGAGCGCCCCGCCGGCGGCCTCGCGTGCAATCGAGCCGAAACGATTCATTCGACCCCTCCCCGCGCAATACGCTGCTTTACGACACCCGAATGAAAGCGGGCGAAACCAAAACCGATAAAAATCGACACCATTCGAACCATGACGACTACCGCCGACTGTCCCCCATTGCTGCGTTCGACGGATCATACGGAGTTCGCGTCGGTAAGGGGTTGCGTTTTGTAACTTTTTATATAGTCGGACGCGCACGCGCGGCCCGTCCTGCGCGGCGGCGCCCGCGCGCGAGCCAAGCTCGGCGCGTCTTCGGACGCCGTGGAACGCGACCTGACGGCTTGCCCGAGCGCTTCATTCAGTAACCTTTCTGGTATATACGTCAGTCAGGGGTTCGTCTAGAATCGCTCAGACTTGAACGGACCCTATTTGCATAGCTGGAGTCGGGAGCAGCCCCGGTGGGCCGACGAATTCGTCTCCTCGCCATTGCTCGCGTCCCACGCCTATTCAGACCGCAATTTTCGCAGTCAGCCTGCGGTAAGTATGATGAATGAACTGGAAAGAGAACTCGCCGAATTGATGATCCGCGAATTGAACCTCGAGGATATTCAGATCGCCGATGTATCGCCTGATATGGTCCTTTACGGCGAAGGTTTCGGGCTCGATTCCATCGATATTCTCGAAATCGCGTTGTTGATCTCGAAGAAGTATGGGTTCGAGCTGCGTTCGGACAACCCGGACAACAAAAGGATCTTCGCTACGCTCGGGGCGTTGGCCGCCTACGTGGCCGAACATCGTGTTCGATGAGCTATGGCGCAAGTCCCAGTGAAAGCATTGGTGACCGGCGGCAGCGGCGCGCTTGGCGGCGCGATCAGCCAAGCGCTTGCGGCCGCGGGCCATGAAGTTTATGTGCACGCGCATCGTCATCTGGCGGCCGCGGAAGCGGTCGTCGCCAAAATCGCCGATGCGGGCGGCTTGGCGCATGCCGTTTCGTTCGACGTGACCGACGAAGCGCAAGCGCGCAACGCGCTCGAGCGAATCGTCGAAGACGGCCCCGTGCAAGTGTTGGTCAATAACGCGGGCATCCACGACGACGCACCCATGGCCGGCATGTCGCCGCAGCAGTGGCGCAGCGTTATCGAGGTCACGCTGAACGGATTTTTCAACGTTACGCAGCCGTTGCTGTTGCCGATGATTCGCACGCGTTGGGGGCGCATCGTCAACATCGCCTCGGTCACGGCGTTGACGGGCAATCGCGGGCAGACGAACTACGGCGCGGCCAAAGCGGGACTCATCGGGGCAACGAAGTCGCTCGCGCTCGAGCTGGCTTCGCGCGGCATCACCGTCAATGCGGTGGCGCCGGGCATCATCGAATCGCCAATGACCGACGCTGCGTTTCCGCCCGAGCGCATCAAGCAGATCGTGCCCGCGGGCCGCAGCGGGCGCGCCGAGGAGGTCGCCGCGATGGTGGCTTACCTCGTTTCCGACGCGGCGGCCTTCGTGACGGGACAGGTCATGTCCGTCAACGGCGGACAGGCTTAGCTGCGCCCGCTCGTTCGGCCCGCGGCGCAACCGCGACAATCCAAGCGCGTCATCTAGCAGCCCGGCTGCGAGGAGAAGAGCTGTGACGAATGAACCAAGCCACGCTGAGGCGCCGAGCTGGGATGTCGTCGTGATCGGCGGCGGACCGGCCGGTTCGACGGTGGCGACGTTGCTCGCCGACGCCGGCCACCGCGTGCAGTTGCTCGAGAAGGCGCGTCACCCCCGCTTTCATATCGGCGAATCGCTGTTGCCGGCGAACTTGCGGTTGTTCGAGCGGCTCGGTGTGGCGGACGCCGTGCGCGCGATCGGTATGTACAAGGGCGCGGCCGAATTCGTCTCGCCGCAGCATGGCAATCGGCTCGAGCGGTTTCGCTTCGCCGACGCCTGGGACAAATCGATCCCCTATGCCTATCAGGTGCGCCGCTCCGAACTCGACGAGATTTTGCTGCGCAATGCGGCGCGGCATGGCGTCGATGTCGTCGAAGGGTGTCAGGTGCGCGACGTCGAATTTCCTGAAGCGGACGACGGCGCCATCGTGAGCGCGGCGCACGACGACGGACGTGCCTACCGCTGCCGCGCCCGGTTCGTCGTCGACGCTTCGGGCCGCGATACGCTGCTGGCCAATCGCTTCGGCACCAAACGGCGCGACACGAAGCACAACAGCAGCGCGCTGTATGCGCACTTTCGCGGCGCGCAGCGCCATGGCGGAGCGGACGAAGGCAACATCAGCATCTACTGGTTCGAACGCGGCTGGTTCTGGTTCATTCCGCTTGCCGACGGCGCGACGAGCGTCGGCGCCGTGGTCTGGCCGCATTATCTCAAGCAGCGGCAACGCGGCGCCTCGATCGAGGCCTTCTTCCTCGAGACCATCGCACTGTGTCCACCGCTCGCCGAGCGGCTCGCGAGCGCCGAGCTCGTGACGAGCGTCGAAGCCACCGGCAACTATTCGTACACGGGCGAGATCACGCATGGGCGCAACTTCGTGTTGCTCGGCGATGCATTCGCTTTCGTCGATCCGGTGTTCTCGTCCGGCGTGATGCTCGCGATGCAAAGCGGGTTCATCGGTGCGCAGGCCGTCGACGTTTGTCTGCGCGAACCGGCTCGTGCGCGCGCTGCACTCGCCAAGTTCGACCGTGACGTGCGCCACGGGCCAAGGACGTTCTCGTGGTTCATCTATCGTATGACCTCGCCGGCGATGCGCAGCCTTTTCATGCAGCCGCGCAACGTCTTTCGCGTGAAAGAAGCCGTGCTCTCGCTGTTGGCGGGCGACATCTTCGGCGATACGCCGATCTGGTTGTCGCTACGCTTGTTCAAGGTCATTTACTACGTGTCGGCCGCGCTCGATGCGCGCAATTCGTTGCGGGCGTGGAAGGCGCGCCGCCGCATGCTGCGGCAAGCCGACGAGCCGAGGACGGCGGCAGGATGAGGCGCGAATGTCGGCTGCCACGCTGAAACTGATTCGACTCGCACCTGCTGGCCTGGCGGCGCTCCTGGGCGACCAGCCCGCTGCCGCCCGGCACGAAGCGTTCGCACGCGCCTATCCGGGCGCGCTGGGCGCCGCATGCTTCGGCAACGCCCAGCGCTGGGCGCTTCTTGCCGACGCGGCGCCCGAGTTGCCGCTTGCGCTCGCATCGATGGCGCGGCTCATTCCCGTGTCCGAACGTTCGGCCCCGCTCGATGACGCCAGCTTCGAAATCTGGCAGTGCGATGCAACCGATCTGATCACCCGCACGCACGGGCCGCTGCGTTACCGATTCAGCGAATCGGCCGGCATCGTATTCGGCAGCGTGGCGATGCCGGAAGCGCGGGCCGGCAACGCGTCGGCCACCGGTGCGACGCCGCTCGAGCGGGCCGCCTATGCGGCGTACGAATCGGTTTTTCACGTGCTCGATGCGCTCGGCATGCGGCACCCGTTGCGGATTTGGAACGTCGTGCCGGCGATCAACGCCGAGCAGTTCGGCAGCGAGCGCTATCGTCAATTCAACACGGGCCGTCAGCGTGCTTTTCAGGCGTTCGGGCGGCCCGTCGTCGATAGTGTGCCGGCCGCGAGCGCACTCGGTGCGCCGGTGCCGATCGACGGCAACGCCCCGAGCGCGACGCCGCTCGTCGTCTCGTTCCTCGCCATGCGTACGGCGTCCGAGGCGATCGAGAACCCGCGCCAAGTCAGCGCCTACCGTTATCCGGCCCAATACGGTCCGAGCGCGCCGACATTCGCGCGCGCCGCCGCGTGGCGCGATGTGCGCCGGTCGAGCGATGCGCCGATGCTGTTCGTCTCGGGCACGGCAAGCATCGTCGGCCACGAAACGGTTCATCGCGGCGACGCGCTGGCGCAATTGCGCGAAACGCTCGCCAATTTCGATGCGATTCTCGGTGAAGCGGCCCGCAAGGGACACGGTGAGTGGGCGCTATCTGACCTGACTTACAAGATCTACGTGCGCGATCCGTGCGACCTCGACCTGCTGGCCGCCATCGACGATACGCTACGGGCGCGCTGCGGCTCGCCGTTGCGCGCGCTCTATCTGCATGCCGATATCTGCCGCAGCGACTTGCTGCTCGAAATCGAAGCGAGCGCGGGGCATGGCGTAGAGGTGCGCGCATGAGCGATGTGAGCGTACGCGCGGCGCAGCGTTTCGGGGCGGGTTCGATCCGGCGCGCCTTCGTGGGGCTGCGTCAGCACGTCGTATTCTATTTTGCGTTGCTCTTGCTTGCGCTCGTCTGCTTGGCTTGGCTGCCCTGTGCCGCCGTATTGCACGCGCTGTTGCCGCGCGCCGTCGCGCGCGTGCTCGGACGCGCCGTGATCCGCCATGTCTGGCGGTTGTACTTTCGGGCGCTCACCGCGCTTGGCGCTGCGCGCTTCGACTTGAGCGAGCTGGCGGCGCTGCGCGACGCGCCGCCGATGATCCTTGCGCCCAATCATCCGACGCTGATCGACGCTATGCTCGTTGCCTCCTGTGTGCCGAACGTATGCTGCGTCATGAAGCGCGAGATCGTCGACAATGTGTTCCTGGGCGCGGGCGCACGACTCGCGGATTACATTGCGAACGATGCGCCGAAGGCCATGATCAAGCGCGCGGTGGCCGACTTGCGGCGCGGCCATTCGTTGCTGTTGTTTCCGGAGGGCACGCGCACGGCGTCGATGCCGGTCAATCCGCTGAAGTCGGGGGTCGGGCTCATCGCCGCGCGCGCGGGGGTTCCCGTGCAGACACTGATCGTGGAAGCGGGCTCGCCGTTTTTGGCGAAGGGCTGGTCCATACTGCGCAAACCCGCGCTGCCGCTCACCTATCGCGTGCGGCTGGGGAGCCGGTTCGCGCCGCCGCCGCGGCACCCCGACGCGCTGCGAGCCTTCGTCCTACAGTTGCACGATCACTACCGCGCGGAGCTGTCCAATGGACCGTCTTCGCGCGGCTAGCCGCCCCCGCACCACCATGCCGATGCCCAAAGCCTCGACCACACATCTCGTCCTCATCCCTAGCTACAACCCGGGAGAGAAACTCGACGACACCGTGCGCCGCGCGCGCGCTCAATGGACGCCCGTTTGGGTCGTCGTGGACGGCAGCACGGACGGCAGCGCCGAGCGGCTCCAAGCGATGGCGGAAAACGATCGGGGGCTGCGTGTCATCGTTTTGCCGCGCAACCGCGGCAAGGGGGCAGCCGTGCTCGCCGGGTTGAACGAAGCGGTGGCATGCGGCTTCACGCATGTCTTGACGATGGATTCCGACGGGCAGCATCCTGCCGAGCTGATCGGGGCGTTCATGGCCGCGTCGATGTCGCGGCCGCAGTGCATGGTGCTCGGCCGCCCGAAGTTCGACCGCAGCGCACCGCGCATCCGCGTGCTGGGACGGCAGTTGTCGAACTTCTGGGCGCATGTGGAGACGCTGTGGGCCGGGGTGGGCGATTCGCTGTACGGATTCCGCGTGTATCCGATCGCACCGCTGCGCGCGTTGATGACCAAGCAGCCTTGGATGCGGCGTTTCGATTTCGATCCCGAGGCGGCCGTCCGTCTATGCTGGGGCGGCGTCGAGCCCATCAACCTCGATGCGCCCGTGCGCTACTTCAAGCGCGAGGAGGGCGGCGTCTCGCACTTCCACTACGGTCGTGACAACCTCGTGCTCAGTTGGATGCACTTGCGGCTGCTGTTGGAGTTCATCCTGAGGCTACCGCTGCTTGCCGCGCGCCGCGTGTCGCGGCTTGCCGCCCGGTAGCAACGCAACCGGGCCTTTTCTTCGGCCGCATGGGCGACGGTGCTATCCTCTCGTCCGATTCAACCGAGCGCCCACACGCGCAACACTTTTCCATGACTGACCTCATCAAGCGCGCCTCTGCCGAAGCGCGCGCATTCGCACGCGCCGAGCGCGCCAATGGCAAGGCTGGCAAGCAAGCCGCCGCTTCCAAACGCGCTTCGCGCTCGGCGCGGGCCGACGCCTTCGACGACGCGCGGGGCCGGGCCGCGCCGCGCATCGAGATGCCGCGCAAGCCGCGCTTTGCGCCCGTGACGTTTTCCGAAGAGCGCGGCGTGCGCTATCTGCACTTCGGCACCGAGTGGGTGCAGGGAGCGATGCGTATCAACAAGCCGGACCGGCTCGAGCTCGAGTATGCGCAGCAAATGATGGCGTGGCTGCTCTTTCTCGAAACGCCCAAACGCATCGTTCAATTGGGGCTCGGCGCTGCGGCGCTGACGAAGTTCGCCTACCGCTTCCTGCCGCGGGCGCACGTGGAGGCCGTCGAACTCAATCCCGCGGTCGTGGTCGCGGCGCGCACGATGTTCGCGTTGCCTCCCGACGACGCGCGTCTGACGGTGCATGAAGCCGATGCGTGGGACTTCGTCACCGACCGGACCCATCACGGGACGGTAGGCGTGATGCAGATCGATCTGTACGACGCGACCGCACGCGGGCCCGTGCATGAGAGTCTCGCCTTCTATCGGGCCGTTCGCGCGTGTCTCACGGGCGCGGGCATGGCCACGATCAACCTGTTCGGCGATCATCCGAGCTTCGTGCGCAACATGAAGCAACTGAACGCGGCGTTCGACGGCCGCGTCATCGCGTTGCCCGAAGTCCACGAGGGCAATCGCATCGCGCTGGCGTTCTCCGGGCCTGCGCTTGGCATTCCTTTCGCGGCGCTCGAGCGTCGCGCCAAGCTGATCGAAGAAAAGCTGGGTTTGCCCGCCCGCGGTTGGGTCAAGGCGCTGCGCCAGGTGACTTCGGCGTCCTCTTCGGCGGCGTCCGCGGAAACGTTCACGCTTTGAGCAGGACTCCGCATTTGCGTCTTTCCGCGCTTCGCTAGCCCCTGCCGGTGCCGGTGGGGGCGGTTCCGGCCCCGGGTCTGTCCTGCTTGACCGCCCGCGCAAGGCCCTTATACTCTTGCCAGGCTTAATAAGCTGAAGGATTGGCCCACCCTGCCGCTCGCGCGCGGGGCGCGGGCCGATCGAGATAGGGGTGTCCCCGCACGGGCTTCCCTCGGGGTGAACAAGAGTAAAAGAGGAGACGTCATGGCTCACAACGCCGACGCCAATCGAGCCGCCAAACGCTGGCTCTGGCTGCTGGTCATACCCTGGATCGCCATGATCTGGGTGCCGTCGTACAACAAGGTCGAACCGCAAGTCGCGGGATTCCCGTTCTTCTACTGGTATCAGCTGCTCTGGGTGCTCGTGAGCGCCGTGATCACGGCCATCGTCTACTTCAAGACCAAAACGCGTTCGTCCAACGCCTCGACCGGAGGCGCCCGATGAACGCAACCGCAACCTTCGTTTTCGTTCTGTTCTTCATCGGCGTCACGATCCTCGGCTTCGTGGCCGCGCATTGGCGCCGGGGCGATCTCGCCCATCTGGAAGAGTGGGGCCTGGGCGGCCGCCGCTTCGGCACCGTCGTCACCTGGTTCTTGCTCGGCGGCGATCTCTACACGGCCTATACGTTCGTGGCCGTGCCGGCGCTCGTGTTCGGCGCCGGTGCGATGGGCTTTTTCGCGCTGCCCTACACGATCCTCATCTATCCGTTCGCGTTCGTCGTGTTCCCGAAGCTGTGGGCGGTCGCCAAACGCCACGGCTACGTGACCTCGGCCGACTTCGTCGGCGCCCGCTACGGTAGCCGCATGCTGGCGCTCGCCGTGGCCGTGACGGGCATCGTCGCGACGATGCCGTACATCGCGCTGCAACTCGTCGGTATCGAAGTGGTGATCGGCGGTCTTGGTTTCGACACCTCCGGGTTCGTCGGCGATCTGCCGCTCATCATCGCTTTTGCGATTCTCGCGGCTTACACCTATACGTCGGGCTTGCGCGCGCCGGCCATGATCGCCGTCGTCAAGGACTTGCTGATCTACATCACGATCATCGCGGCGATCATCGTCATCCCGGCGCAGCTCGGCGGCTTCGGGCACATTTTCAGCACGGTGCCGCCTGCCAAGCTGCTGCTCAAGGCGCCTGACGTTGCCGGCATGAACGGCTACAGCGCCTACGCGACGCTTGCCGTCGGGTCCGCGCTCGCCCTGTTCTTGTACCCGCACTCGGTGACGGCGATCTTGTCCTCGTCCTCGGGCAACACCATCCGCCGCAACATGGCGATGCTGCCGGCCTACTCGCTCGTGCTTGGCCTCTTGGCGCTGCTCGGCTATATGGCGCTCGCTTCGGGCGTGAAGGACATGCCGGAATTCGCGCCGTACTTCAAGGCGTTCGGGCCGAACTTCGCCGTACCGGCCTTGTTCCTGCATTACTTCCCGTCGTGGTTCGTCGGGGTTGCGTTCGCGGCCATCGCGATCGGCGCGCTGGTTCCCGCGGCAATCATGTCGATCGCCGCTGCGAACCTGTACACGCGCAACATCCACCGCGAGTTCGTCAATCGCAACATGTCGCCGGCGCAGGAGACGAGCGTCGCCAAGTTGGTTTCGCTGATCGTCAAGGTCGGCGCCGTGGCGTTCATTCTCGGCCTGCCGCTCACGTATGCGATTCAGTTGCAATTGCTCGGCGGGATCTGGATCATCCAGACGCTGCCCGCGATCGTACTCGGCCTGTATACGCGCAAGCTCGACGCGCGCGGCCTGCTGGCGGGCTGGGCGGTCGGCATCGGCGTGGGTACGTGGATGGCCGCCTCCTTGCATTTGAAGGGCTCGATCTACGCCATCCATCTGGGCGGCTATGCGATTCCCGGCTATGCCGCCGTCTGGTCGCTGATCGTCAACTTGGTCGTGGCCATCGTCGTGAGCGTCGCACTACGCGTGATGGGCGCAAGCAGTGCCGAAGACCGCACGAGTCCGGAGGATTACCTGGACCCGGTCGAAGGCTGAGCTGAAGACGAGCGAAGCAGCAACGATCGTTGAAAAGGGCGGCACGGTAAGCGTGCCGCCCTTTTTATCGCTCGTGAAACGCGCATTCTCTGTTTCGGATTGCCCCAGGGGCGCCGCCTGAACCCCGGTTATGGACCGACGCATGCCCGCCACGCTCGGAGCAACCTGGCTCCCGGCGTATCGACGAAGCCCCGCGTTTAGCCGACAATCGAGCCGTGGCCAACTTTCTTACCCCATTCCGCCAGCTTGCGACGCCGTTCGTCCGCGTCGTCGTTTCACCCTATTACCGATACCGTCACGCACGCGTGCTGCATGCCTTGCGCGTCGGGCTGGCGATGCTGGCCTCGATTCTCGTGACGACCGGCATCAACGTGCCCAACGGCATCTGGGCTTCCGTGACCGTGCTCGTGGTCATCGGCGGCTTGCAGCATCACGGCAATATCCGCAAGAAGGCGGCCGATCGCGCGCTCGGCACGATGCTCGGCGCTTTCGTCGGGTTGTTGCTGATCGCCCAGTTGCATGTGATCGGGTCGGTGACGCTCACGCATGTGCTGATGTCGATCGCCGCCGGCGTCTGCGGTTATTACGCCATCAGCAGCGCCGGCTACATCGCGCTTTTGACGGCGATCACCATCTGTATCGTCGCCGGGCATGGCGACAGCACCATCGACACCGGCTTGTGGCGCACGCTCAACGTCATGGTCGGCATCGTCGTCGCACTCGCGTTCTCGTTCGCATTGCCGCTCTACGCGACCTACTCGTGGCGCTACTTACTCGCCCGCAATCTGCGCGATTGCGCGCGCATTCGCGCTCGCATCGCGCGGGGCCTGCCCTTGGACGTCGAGGCCCATGTTGCCGCTTTCGCCGCGATGAATGGGCGGCTCGTCAAACTGCGCTCGTTGATGCCGTCCGTGGCGAAGGAAGTCGACATTCCGGTGAAACGGCTCGAGGCCATTCAGCGCATGCATCGTTCGATGCTGAGCGCATTGGAAATGCTGTCGACCAGCGCGGCTGTTCATCCGGCGCCGTCGGGGCAGCCCGTTGACGATGGGCGTGCGGTGCGCGCGTCGTTGCTGCTCATGGCGCGCGCGTTGCGATTCGGTTCGGAGTCGCGCGCCGGACAGCGCCTGTCCACATCGGTCGACGGGGCGCAGGCGCTGGGCGACGCAACCGCTGCGAAGGCCCAGGCAAGCGAGGCGCGAGGCACGCCGGACGATGCTTTACCGGGGCCGCGTTGGGTGGCGCAATGGTTCGCCGAGCAGGTCGATGCGCTACGCGCGCTGCTCGCCGACACCGAGCGGCAATGGCACATCGAAGGGGACGCCGCGGCGCGTGCGCAAATGCGTCGGCGCGAGTAGATCGCAACCGAGCTTGCCGATTCGGAGGGCAGCCGCCGTCCTCATCGGGCCGCCCGGCGCAGGCGGGTGGCCCAGCCTCGCGAGCGCTGGCGGCGCCGGGCGCCGCGTCGATTCCGTCTCGATCAGGGCTCTTTGTTTTCGACGTTGACCATCCACGGCACGCCGAACTTATCCGTGACCATGCCGAACCCCTTGGCCCAGAAGGTGGACTGCCACGGGAAGCGGACCTCGCCGCCCTGCGCGAGCGCGTTGAATATTTTTTCGCCCTTGGCGATGTTGTCGAGCGAGAGCGAGATGCTAAATCCCGAGTATCGCGGTGTCGTGGTCTCGCCGGGCATGCCGTCGGTCGCCATGAGCGTGTTCTGTCCCACTTTGAACGACGCATGCATGATGCGCTCGCCCGCTTCCTCCTGAGCGGCGTATTCGGGGGGCGCCTCCTTGTTGCGCATCTTGAACGTGACTTGGGCGCCGAGCGCTTGCTCGTAGAACGCCAGCGCTTCGTCGCAGCGGCCGTAGAAGTACAGATACGGTTGGACCACCATCATTGCCTCCTTGATCGTCAACGTCGATGGATGCCGATCGATCGCGGTCGTCCCGCTTCGGCCGCGATGCGGCGAGATGGGCCGCACCGCGCAGGCGGCACGGCCCCGGCGGCGCGCTCCTTAGCCGCGCGCCGGCGCTCAACGCAGCCCGTCGATCAACTTTTCGAGCTTGATGGCGTCGGCGGCGAACGCGCGAATGCCTTCTGCAAGTTTCTCGGTCGCCATGGCGTCGTCGTTCAGTTGGAAGCGGAACGACGGTTCGTCGACGGCGATGCGCTCGATCGTCTCGCCCTTCGCGGCGTCGTGCGAGAGTTTGCGCTCGACTTTCTCGTCGCTGTCATGCAGCTTTTGCAGCAACTCGGGGCTGATGGTCAGCAAATCGCAGCCGGCCAACTCGACGATCTGGCTCGTCGTGCGAAAGCTCGCGCCCATCACTTCGGTGCGATAGCCGAAATGCTTGTAGTACGCGTAGATGCGGCGCACCGATTGCACGCCCGGATCGTTGGCGCCGCCCATGGTCGCTTCGTCCCAGGCGCTGCCCGCTTGCTTCTTGTACCAGTCGTAGATGCGGCCGACGAACGGGGAGATGAGCTTCGCGCCCGCTTCGGCACAGGCCGCGGCTTGCACGGGGGAGAACAGCAGCGTCATGTTGCAGTTCACGCCTTCCTTTTGCAGCACTTCCGCCGCGCGCACGCCTTCCCAGGTCGAGGCGAGCTTGATCAGCACGCGCTCGCGGTCGATGCCGGCGGCCTCGTAGAGCTTGATGAGCTCATGGCCTTTCTCGACCGAGCGCTTGGCGTCGAACGACAGACGCGCGTCGACCTCGGTCGATACCCGCCCCGGAATGATCTTGAGAATTTCGCAGCCGAAGGCGATCAGCAAGTGGTCGATGATCGCTTCCGACGCCTTGCTGCCGTGTTCGCGCACGGCTTGTTCGAGCAACGGCTTGTAGGCGTCTTTTTGGACGGCTTTGAGGATCAGCGACGGGTTCGTCGTCGCGTCGCGCGGCTTGTACTGCGCAAACTGTTGGAAGTCGCCGGTATCCGCGACGACGGTCGTGTATTGCTTCAGTTGGTCCAGAGCATTGGTCATGGCAGATGTGCGGCGCTCGAGCGCCTTCCGTGTGAGTCCAGAAAAGGGTCGCACCGCCAAAACGAACGGCGCAACCGGATGCAAGTACGACCATTTTAGGCCCCGGCGCGTTCATGCGAAATCGAACCTCGGGACGGTGCTGCGCTGCGGTCCCGTGCGCTCGCCTGTGCTACGGACGGCGTGCGCCGAGAATGAGCTGGGTGATCACGCCTGCGACAAGGCCCCAAAACGCCGATCCGATCGAAAGCAATGTAAGCCCCGAGGCCGTCACCATGAAAGTGACGAGCGCGGCTTCCCGCTCCCGCACGTTGCTCATGGCGTTGGTGAGGCCGCTCATGATCGAGCCGAACAGCGCGAGCGCCGCGACCGAAACGACGAGCGCTTTGGGCAGGGCGGCGAATAGGGCGGCGATCGTCGCCCCGAAAATCCCGGCGACCAGATAGAAGAGGCCGCACCAGAGCGCTGCCGTGTACCGCTTGGTTCGATCTTCGTGGGCTTGCGGGCCGGTGCAGATCGCCGCCGTGATCGCAGCGAGCGTGATGCCGTGGGAGCCGAACGGCGCGAGCAGCAGCGAGGCGACGCCGGTCGTGGAGATCAGCGGCGCCGACGGCGTCGTGTATCCGTCCGCGCGCAGGACGGCGAGGCCCGGCATATTCTGCGACGCCATCGCGACGACGAACAGCGGCACGCCCAAGCTGATCGCGGCCGAGAGCGAGAAATGCGGCATCGTGAAGACCGGATGGGCGACGGCGACGTGAAAGCGGCTGAAATCGATGAGTCCGAGCGCTGCGGCCACCGCGGTGCCCACGACGAGCGTCGTCACGATGGCGTAGCGCGGCGCGAGCCGTTTGACGAACAGGTAGACGAAGAACATCGTCAGCACGAGCGTCGTTTGGTACTGCACAGCGTGGAAGATCTCGATGCCGATTTCGAACAAGATGCCCGCGAGCAGCGCGCTTGCGATGCCGGCCGGCACGCGCCGCATGAGCGCGTCGAACCAGCCCGTGAGCCCGACGGCCGTGATCAGCAGCGCGCAGACGATGAACGCGCCGATCGCATCGGCGTACGGCACGTGCGGCAGCGCCGCGATCAAGAGCGCCGCGCCCGGCGTCGAGTAGGCGATGACGACAGGCGTGCGAAAGCGCAGCGAGAGCAGGATGGTCGAGAACGCCATGCCGATCGACAGCGCCCAAATCCACGACGAAACCTGCGCGTCGGACAGGTGCGCGGCCCGGCCCGCCTGAAACACGAGCACGAGCGAACTGGTATAGCCCGTCATCATCGCCACGAAACCGGCGACGATCGCATGCAGCGACGTATCGGCGAACGGCTGCAGCAAGGCGCGGCGCGCGGCGGGGCGGGACAGGTCTGGGGCGGAGGGAAAGGTCATGGACGAGGGGCGCGGCGGGACGGACGCTAAACGGCTAGGAAATAGGGCGCAACGTAAAACGAGCTAGGCGCGAGGGGCGGTTATTTACTGAGTTTGCGCATCGCGGTCTCGAGCCCGGCGAGGGTCAGTGGATACATTCGGTCGCCGAGCAGCTGCCGGATGACCGAGACGGATTGCCGATATTCCCACAGCCCTTCGGGCTCCGGATTGAGCCACGCGTGATGCGGGAAATGATCGGCGAGGCGGCGCAGCCAGACGGCCCCTGCCTCGGGATTGTTGTACTCGACGGAGCCGCCCGGCTGCAGGACTTCATAGGGGCTCATCGTCGCGTCGCCGACGAAGATGAGCTTGTAATCGGGCGTGAACTTGTGCAGCACATCCCAAGTCGGCATGCGCTCGACGTGCCGGCGGCGATTGTTCTTCCACAGGTGGTCATAGACGCAGTTGTGGAAGTAATAGAACTCGAGGTGTTTCAGCTCCGACTTGGCGGCCGAAAAGAGCTCCTCGGTGCGCTTGATGTGATCGTCCATCGAGCCGCCCACGTCCAGCAGCATCAGCACCTTCACCGCATTGTGCCGCTCGGGCACCATCTTCAGATCGAGCCATCCCGCGTTCGCGGCCGTGCTGCGAATCGTGCCGGGCAAATCGAGCTCTTCGGCCGCGCCTTCGCGTGCGAACCGGCGCAGCCGCCGCAGGGCGATCTTGATGTTGCGGGTGCCGATCTCGACTTGATCGTCGTAATCGCGGTAGCCGCGCGTCTCCCATACTTTGACGGCGGTACGGTTGCCGGCCGAGGGGCCGCCGATGCGCACGCCTTCGGGGTTGTAGCCGCCGTGGCCGAACGGCGAGGTGCCGCCCGTACCGATCCATTTGCTGCCGCCTTCGTGCCGCTCCTTCTGCTCGTCGAACAATTGCTTGAGCCGCTCCATGAGCTTCTCGAGCCCGCCCATCGCTTCGATTTGCGCCTTTTCCTCGGGCGTGAACTCGCGCTGCAGACGTTTTTCGAGCCAGTCCAGCGGCAACTCGAATGCTTGATCGGTGAGCTGTTGCACGCCGCGGAAATACGCGCCGAACGCTTGATCGAATTTGTCGAAGTAGCGCTCGTCCTTGACCAGCGTCAGACGCGCGAGATAGTAGAACTCGTCCAACGAGGGGCCGATGACGCGCTCGCGCAGCGCTTCGACGAGCGTCAGGTACTCCTTGACCGACACCGGCAGCTTGGCCTCGCGCAGCGTGTAGAAGAAGTCGATCAGCATGCCGATGTCTCTGAATGGCGGTCAGCGTTCCGGCTAACGGTTGTGGCGGTTCATGAACACGAGCCGCTCGAACAAGCTCATATCCTGTTCGTTCTTGAGCAGCGCGCCCGCGAGCGGCGGCACGATCTGCTTCGCGTCCGGCGAGCGCAGCGCTTCCAGAGGGATCTCATCGGCGAGCAGCAGCTTCAGCCAATCGAGCAGCTCCGAGGTGGAAGGCTTCTTCTTCAGGCCCGATACGGCCCGCAGCTCGAAAAAGCTCGTCAACGCCGCGCGCAAGATATCCTCGCGAATGCCGGGATAGTGGACGTCGACGATGCGCTGCATCGTGGCCGGATCCGGGAACTGGATGTAGTGGAAAAAGCAGCGGCGCAAGAACGCGTCGGGCAGCTCTTTTTCGTTGTTGGAGGTGATGACCACGAGCGGCCGATGCTTGGCGCGCACGACTTCGCGCGTCTCGTAGACGTGAAATTCCATGCGATCGAGTTCGCGCAGCAAGTCATTGGGAAACTCGATAACGGCTTTGTCGATCTCGTCGATGAGCAGGACCGCGGGCACATCCGATTCGAACGCTTGCCAGAGCACGCCTTTGACGATGTAGTTCGAGATGTCCTGCACGCGCGCGTCGCCGAGCTGCGAATCGCGCAGCCGCGAGACCGCGTCGTATTCGTAGAGGCCCTGTTGCGCTTTGGTCGTCGATTTGATGTGCCACTGGTAAAGCGGCATGCCTAGCGCGGCCGCGACTTCCTCGGCCAGCATCGTTTTGCCCGTGCCCGGCTCGCCCTTGATCAAAAGGGGGCGCTTGAGCGTGATGGCGGCGTTCACGGCGAGTTTGAGATCGTCCGTGGCGACGTATTGCGACGAGCCTTCGAAACGCATGGCTGCCTGCCTTCCCGAAAAAATTCAAGTATAAGTCAGAAGGGCTAGGCGGCCCGCGCGGGTGGCGGTATCGTGTCGCTCTAGCCGGGCGTGGCGCCCCGGCGGCGCCGGGTGGACGTGCGGCCAAGCGGCGCGGTACAATTGCCGCGATTTTTTTGGCCGCTCGTTGCGACTTCGACAACAAGAACGGCGCAGCGCCATTGCCCGCAGGCTTTTAGCGGGCGCTCGTTTCCCCTCAAGCCAGGTTAGAACCTATGAACTCTTTCGTCGGCAAACATGTCGTGACCGCAGCGCTAGTCGCGCTCGCGGGGTTTGCGGTGAGCGCGCAGGCGGCCGATGTCGTCGGCAATGCGAAGGCGGGCCAAAGCAAGGTTGCGATGTGTATCGGCTGCCACGGCATTCCCGACTATCGCACCGCGTTCCCCGAGGTCTACCGCGTACCCATTCTCGGCGGGCAAAACCAGCAATACCTCGAAAACGCGCTGCACGCGTACAAGAAGGGCGACCGCCACTTCCAAACGATGCACGCGGTCACGGCCTCGCTGTCGGATCAGGACATCGCCGATCTCGCGGCCTACTACGCGTCGCAAACGTCGGCGTCGACGAACAATCCCGAAAAGTGACCGTCATTGCGGCCGCTTTCAGCTACCTCATTTCGCGGGATAGGAGAATTCATGAACAAGCCTGATCAGGCATTGCGCATCGTCGTCAAGGCTGCGGGGACCGCGCTCGTCGCGGCAATCGGGGTGATCGGCTCGGCCCATGCGGCCAGCATCGAGAACGGTAAGGCGCTCGTCGGATCCCACAACTGCGCGGCTTGCCATGGGGTGGGCTTCACCAAGCCCGTCAGCAACGAGTATCCGAAGCTGGCCGGCCAGCACGCGGATTATCTGTATTTCGCGCTGCGCGGCTATCAGGTCGGCACCGGCAACCCGAATTTCGGCCGCAACAACGCGATCATGCAGGCGCAGGTGCAAAGCCTGTCGCTGAGCGATATGAAGGACATCGCCGCTTACATCGAGTCGTTGCCGGGCGATCTCGTCGACAAGAAATAATCGGTCGAACGCTGGTCAGGCGGCGCCTCGTGCGTCACGCTCCGCAGCGTTCGATAACGATGGCACCCCGCTTCGGCGGGGTGTTTTTTTGTGGCGGCCGCATGTGCGACAACATGTCGCAGGGGTATCAATCCTTCGATGCGCGCCGTTCAATGCGTGCAAGATAGGCGTCGGTATCGGGCGGCATGTTGCTGCGCTGCGCTTCCCAGATCGTTTCCCCGAGACACTCCATGATCGCGTGCTGCGCTTCATGCGTGGAACCGAGCCGGGCCGCGAGCCGCTCGTGCGCGGCCCGAATGCCGGGCGGTTGATCGATCGAGAGTTGCTCGCTGATCGCCAAATGCATCGAGAGATGAAGGAACGGGTTGGTGCGGCCGGCTTCGGGCGAATAATCGACGGTCGCCGTGGCATCGTCGGCTAGGTCAGCGTGGTATTCGGGGTGCTCGACGATCCAATCGGCCGCGATCGCCTCCAGCGGCGTCAGGATCGCGCCCGCGCGCTGCTTGCGCCAGGTATCGATGAAAAAGCGTCGGACTTCGTCGCGGCTCGGATTGAACATCGTGGGATCGACCTTGGAGTAGCGCCGCCCGGCCACGCGCTCACGGGTGGTGTGCCCCATGTGCGCGGGCCGAGCGGCCAATCGGCTATTTTACGCTGCCCGGCTCGCGCGGTTCGACGCTCCCTTACGATTGCCCCGGTTAGAATCGGATCGGCGAGACGAGCGCGTCCGCGCGAAGGGCGCGCCTCGCGGCGCAGGCCGAAACGCGTGCGGGGCCGATACGGCCTGCAACGATAACGACAACGACAACGACGTTCCTTTACGATGCCAGCTTCATCCTCCTCCTCGCGCGCCGATACGCTGCGCGGCGCTTTGTTCGTGGCGCTCTCCGCCGCCTCCTTCGGCGCCATGGCGATCTTCGGCCGCTATGCCTACGCGGGCGGCACCGACGTCCTCGGTCTGCTGACGCTTCGGTTCCTCATCGGCGGGACGGTGCTCGCCGCCGTCGCACGCCGCCGCAACGTCGTCTGGCCCCGCGGGCGCACGCTTTGGGGGATCGTCGCGATGGGCGCGCTCGGGTACGTGGGGCAGTCGATTTGCTATTTCGTCGCGCTCCAGCATGCGCAGGCAAGCCTCGTGGCTTTGTTGCTCTACCTCTACCCCGCGTTCGTGACGCTGCTCGCGGCGCTGTGGCTCGGCGAGCGTTTGACGTGGGTGAAGGGCGCCGCGCTCGTGCTTTGCTTGGCAGGCTCGGCCGTGATGGTCGGGGGCGGACGCGGGGAGCCTTTGGGAATCGGGCTCGCGCTGACGTCGGCCGTCGTCTACTCGCTTTACATCGTCGCCGGAGCGCGCATGACGCGCGAGGTCGATCCGCTTGCGACCACGTCGGTCGTCTGTTTATCCGCGGCCGCGGTTTTCTGCGCGGCATCTGTCGTGCGAACCCTGGCAGGCGCGCCGCCGCATTTGCCCTCGACCTCGCTCGGCTGGGCCGCGCTCGTCGCTATCGCGCTGATATCGACCGTCACGGCGATGCTCGCTTTTTTCGCGGGGCTCGCGCGCCTGGGCGCGGCGCGCACGTCGATGCTTTCCACGCTGGAGCCGGTCGTCACGGTGCTGCTTGCGGCGGTCTTGTTGGGCGAACGCTTGACGCCGCTGCAATGGGCGGGCGGCGCTGCGGTGCTCGCCGCCGTGCTGTGGCTCGTGCGTGCCGGAGGCGGTCCGCACGACGAAGCCGTATCGCTCGAAGCGAATCTATAGCCGCGACCTCAAAGCTCGGGCGGTGGTGTTTTCGGCTTGAATTCGCATAGCGGCTCGATCGCGCAGTGCCAGCACTCGGGCCGGCGGGCTTTGCAGACATAGCGGCCATGCAAGATCAGCCAATGGTGCGCGTCGTGGCGGAACTCGGGGGGCGTGAATTTTTCGAGGGCGGCTTCGACGGTGCGCACGTCTTTGCCCGGAGCCAACCCGGTGCGGTTGGCGACCCGAAAGATATGCGTATCGACTGCGATCGTCGGCTGCCCGAAGGCCGTATTGAGCACCACGTTCGCCGTCTTGCGGCCGACACCGGGCAGCGCTTCGAGCGCGGTGCGATCGGCCGGCACCTCCGATCCGTGCTGTTCGAGCAAAATCCGGCTCGTGGCGATGACGTTCTTGGCTTTGGTGCGATATAGCCCGATCGTCTTGATGTAGTCGGCGACGCCCGCCTCGCCGAGTTCGAGCATCGCTGCGGGCGTGTTGGCCACGGGAAACAATTTGCGCGTAGCCTTGTTGACCGATACGTCGGTTGCTTGCGCCGACAGCATCACGGCGATCAGCAATTCGAACGGGCTCGTGTATTCGAGTTCGGTCGTCGGATGCGGGTTCAGGCTTTGCAGCGTCTCGTAGATGGCGCGTCGTTTTTGTGCGTTCATGCGGCGGTCGTCGTCGAAGCGGGCTCAGTGATCGTCGGGCGTAGGGCGGACGCCGGCGGGAGCGTCGTTCGTGCGCTGTTCCGCCTCTTTGTCCGTCGGCGCGCCGGCTGCGTTCGATCGCTCGGAAGGCGCTTCGGCCATAGGTGGTGCGTCCCCGCTTGCCCGCGTTGCCGGCCCTTGCGCTTGCTGCTCGTCGGCGTTCACCTGCGGCAGGTTTTTCGGGCCGAGGCCTTGGGCCGCCAGCGCTTCCTTCTTCTGACGGGCGCGTTCGAGCGCGGCTTGGATGATGGCGCGTTTTTTCGCGGCTTCGTCTTCCGCCGCCGGACCCGCGGGGGCGGCGGCCGCGGCGCCGGCGTTTGTCGCCGCTTCCGCACGCCGGGCGGCGGCGCGCGCCTGCGCTGCTTGGCGCTCGCGTTCGAGCCGCGCGGCGCGCAACCGGTGGCGCTCTCGGGCGGCGTCGGCCTGACCTTGACTCCAGGCGTCCCAACCCGTGCGATCGCCCGTCACGGGCAGCATCGCAATACAATCGACGGGACACGGCGCCACGCATAGATCGCAGCCGGTGCAGCGCTCGGCAAGGACCGTATGCATGAGTTTGGGCGCACCGACGATGGCATCGACCGGGCAGGCCTGCATGCACAGCGTGCAACCGATGCAGAGCGATTCGTCGATGAAGGCGAGCGAGCGCGGGCGTTCCTCGCCGTTCTCGGGGTTGAGCGCGATGACGCGCTTGCCCAGTAAGGTGGCCAGGCGCGCAATGCCCTGCGCGCCGCCAGGCGGGCATTGGTTGTAGTCGGCTTCACCTCGTGCAATGGCTTCGGCGTAAGGCCGGCAGCCGGCATAGCCGCACTTGGTGCATTGGGTTTGGGGCAGCAGATCCTCGATGCGGTCTGCGAGCGTTGCGCGATCGGTCACATTCGGTACGTCTAGGGCACGCGAGAGCGACGACGGAAGCGGGCGTCGAGCGGCGCGGCGCCGGGCGGCGGCCGGTGCGCTTCGCGTGCGTGAAAAGAGCGCATTATCGCCGATTTCCCGGATTGCGATTGGTCGGCCGTGTGCCATAATCGAAGCGCTTTTTCGCACGAGGCGCAGGGTGTTTCGACAATAACGGCGCGCTCGTCCGCATTGCCGGCGAAGGACCGAGGAGGGCTGGCAGGGCGGCGGGGCAACGCGGCTCACGAAGCAAAAAGGCCACCATGAATCAATTGAAAATCAAAAGAGACCCCGAAGGAACCCGGCGCCGTATTCTGCTCGCCGCTGCCGAAGAGTTCGCAAATGGTGGTTTGTTCGGCGCGCGCGTCGATCAGATTGCCCGGCGCGCGGAGACGAACGAGCGCATGCTCTATTACTATTTCGGTAGTAAAGAGCAGCTGTTCACGGCGGTACTCGAGCACGCTTTCAGCGCATTGACCGAGGCGGAAAAGACGCTCGATCTAAACGGCATCGCGCCAATCGAAGCCATTACGCGGCTCGCCCATTTCGTCTGGGACTACTACCGCGATCATCCGGATTTGCTGCGCCTCATCAACAACGAGAACCTGCACGAAGCCCGATATCTTCAGAAGTCGACGCGCATTCGCGAAATGATTTCGCCCATGGTGGCCACGCTCTCTTCGATTCTCGACCGAGGCCAACGGGCAGGGCTTTTTCGCTCGAATGTCGATCCGTTGCGATTTTACGTTGCGCTTTCAGGGCTCGGCTACTACAGCGTATCGAATCGATTCACGCTCGAGGCCACGCTGGGCCGCGACTTCAGCGCATCCGCCGAGCGCAGCGAGGTGGTGCGGATGAATACCGAATTGCTGCTCGCGTATCTGATGCGCAAATAGCGGGCGCCGCCGGTGGCGGCGCCTGCGCTCAGGCTTCGACGGGTTCGCGCGTGCGCTTCGTTTCCCGATTGTGTTCGAGGATGAAGTCGCGCAACTGCGGGTAGATGATCGTGCGCCAGCGGCGGCCCGAGAAAATGCCGTAGTGGCCGCACTTTTCCGCGGTGAAGTGATGTTTGTGCTTCGCCGGGATGCCGGTGCACAGATCGTGCGCGGCGCGCGTTTGACCGCAGCCCGATATGTCGTCCAGCTCGCCTTCGATCGTGAACAGCGCCGTCTTCTTGATATCCTGCGGCCGCACGGCTTCGCCGTTGACCTCCCACGTGCCTTCGGCCAGCCGAAACTCTTGGAACACGATGCGGATGGTATCGAGGTAATACTCGGCGGCCATATCGAGCACTGCGTTGTATTCGTCGTAGAAGCGGCGGTGCGCTTCGGCGTCGTCCTCATCGCCGCGCAGCAGGCTCTGATAGAAATCCCAATGCGATGCCGCGTGCCGCTCGGGGTTCATGGCGACGAAGCCGGAATGCTGCAAAAAGCCCGGATACACATGACGGCCCACGCCCGGGTAGTTCGGCGGCACCGTATGAATCACGTTGTTCTCGAACCAGGAATACGAGCGTTGCATCGCGAGCGAGTTGACCGACGTGGGGCTGCGCCGCGCATCGATCGGGCCGCCCATCATCGTCATCGTGCGGGGGGTGTCCTCGCCGCGGCTGGCCAGCAACGAAATGGCGGCTAGCACCGGCACCGTCGGCTGGCAGACCGACAGCACGTGCAGATTCTTGGCGCCGATGTGGCGAATGAATTCCTGGATGTAGGCGACGTAATCGTCGAGATGGAACGGGCCATCTTCGAGCGGGACCATGCGCGCGTCCATCCAGTCGGTGATGTAGACCTTGTGATCCTGCAGCAGCGTGCGCACGGTGTCGCGCAGCAGCGTGGAATGGTGACCGGATAGCGGGGCGCAGACGAGCACGACCGGCTCATCTTTCAATTGCGCGACGGCCTCGCTGTCGTCGGCGAAACGCTTGAAGCGCAGCAGGCGGCAAAACGGCTTTTCGATGATCGTTTGTTCGATGATCGGGATGTTATGACCGTCTTTGACGATTTGATGAATATCGAATTCGGGCTTTTCGTAATCTTTGCCGAGGCGGTAAAGCAGTTCATAGCCGGCCGAAAGGCGCGTCGCCCCGGGCACATAAGCAAGGGGACTGGCGGGATTGGCGAACGATTTCGAAGCGGCCTGTGCCCAGGCGGTCAACGGATTCAAGAGCGCGCGCTGAAATTCGTAAAACTGGTAAAGCATGGTGTGGGGCTCCCGTGGGGTAGGAACGGGGCAAAAAATATGCGGCGCTTTGCGTCGCGGCTGGACCTTGAACGGATGCTCGTGGCGAAGTTACTTCTTTGATGATAAAGGAGAAACGACCTTAGGTGCAATGCAGCAATCGGCTTGCCCGGCGGGTGTTTTCCCCGATACGCTACGGCCGCTCTGCTGCCGAGATAGGCGCGCTCGCCCAAGCAGTCGCGGCGCCCATGCCAGGCAAGCGTCGGCCGCTCGCCGCCCCAAGTTGGGGCATCAAGGGCGGCCGCTCCGTTCCTTGGCGCAAACATGCGTTGCCGGTTGTTTTCTTGCACTTGGTTTCCCGCGCTCACCCCGGCACTGCACCTTGGCATGCAGTATCGGCATGCCTGTCTAGAGCGCCCCTTCGCCGAAGCCCGGATTCGCGTCGTCCGCGGACCGCGGCGGGTGACCGGTCGCATGCGCGATCGATTCCTCGTGCCGCATGAGGTTCAAGCCGGTATGGACGAGCGCAACATGCGAGAACGCTTGCGGAAAATTACCGGTGAAGCGCTTCGTCTGCGGGTCGAACTCTTCGGAAAGCAGGCCGACGTCGTTCACGAGCGCAACCAGGCGCTCGTACATCGCATGCGCTTCGTCCATGCGTCCTTGCAGAGCCAGATTGTCCACCAGCCAAAAGCTGCAGGCGAGGAACGTTCCTTCACCGGGAGGCAATCCGTCGTCCACTTTATGGGTGTGATAGCGGCGCACGAAGCCCTCGAACACCAAGTCTTGCTCGATCGCGGCCATCGTCGAGGCGATGCGCGGATCGGTCGGCGGCAGGAAGCCGAGCAACGGCATCAAGAGCAGGCTCGCATCGAGTGCATCGCCGCCATATACCTGAGTGAACGTGCGGAGCTGCGGGTTCCAGCCTTTTTCGCAGACATCGGCGTGGATTTGCTCGCGCAACGCGCGCCATTCGGCGACCGGTCCAGACAGCTCGAATTTCTCGGCGGAACGGATGGCGCGATCGAACGCGACCCATGCCATGACTTTCGAGAAGGTGAACTGCCTCGGGCCGCTGCGCACTTCCCACAGCCCTTCGTCGGGTTCGGTCCAGATCGTCGCCAAGTGCTCGAGCATGACGCATTGGAGCGACCAGACGGCCTCGTCGGCATGCAGGCCGCCCACACGCGCCAGATGCAGCGCGTTCATCACTTCGCCGTAGACGTCGAGTTGCAGTTGACCTACGGCCTTGTTACCGATGCGCACCGGGCGAGCGCCTTCGTAGCCCGGCAGCCACGGCAGTTCCATTTCCGGCACGCGCCGCTCGCCTGCCACACCGTAGAGGATCTGCGCTTGTGCGGGCGAGCCGGCAAGCGCGCGTTCGAGCCAAATGCGCCAAGCACGCGCTTCGTCGTAGAAACCGCAGCGCATGAGAGCGAGCAGGGTGATCGTCGCGTCGCGCAGCCAGCAGAAGCGGTAGTCCCAATTGCGCGAGCCCCCCAACCGCTCCGGCAGGGACGTGGTGGGCGCGGCCACGATCCCGCCCGTCGGTTCGTATGCGAGCGCCTTGAGCGTGAGCAGCGAACGTCGGATCGGCTCCGCATAGCGCCCGGTGACACGGCATTGGGCGATCCACTCGCGCCAATGTCGTTCGGTGTGTTCGAGCGCTGCGAAGGGGTCTTTGGCGGCGGGCGCGCGTTCGTGCGACGCCGAGTAGGCCAACACGAACGGAATGCGTTCCCCTTCGGAGACGGTGAATTCGGCCACCGTGTGCATGTTCTCGCCGCGCAGTTGAACCGGGGTGCGCAGGACCACCGTATCGGGACCCACCACGGCTTTGATGCCGTGGCCGTGGGAGAGCTGCGTGACCCACGGCACCGATAGGCCATAGTCGAAACGCAGCGTCAGCTTCATGGACATCGGCACCGCGCCGCGCTTGCCTTCCACGATCCGAACGAGCTGCGAGCCGCCGTTGCCCGGCGGCATGAAGTCGATCACGGTGACTGCGCCCTCGGCGGTTTCGTGATCGGTTTCGAGGATGAGCGTGCCGTCGCGATAGCGGCGCGTGCGGGTGACCGGACCGTCGACGGCGGGCGCTAGGCGCCACGAGCCGTGCTCGTCGGAGCCGAGCAGGGCGGCGAAACAGGCGCCCGAGTCGAACCGCGGCCAACAGAGCCAGTCGACCGATCCTTCATGCGAGATGAGGGCGGCCGTTTTGCCGTCGCCGACGAGCGCGTAGTTTTCGATATGGGCGGGCATGGTGTGGGACATTCTCCTGCGGTTTCGCGAAACGCCGAGCCGAATGCGGTACGCAATACCCATACTGGAAGACGTTTGCGTGTGAGCCCGAGCAAAGATTACGCCTTGCCGTTCGCACTCGCACCGGAAACGGTTTTTGCGTTGCCACGGCGCAAATTCGCTGGCTACAATCTGGCTTCGGGGATTCAGGCCGCGCGCGGTCAATACAACAATCCTTGCATCCTAGCGTGCCGCGCACTCGGCCATCATCGCGCCTGTCATCCAACACTCAACGCGAGAAACTGACGCCATGCTGAATCCGTCGAAGCTCGACTGCATCACGATTCTCTCCGCCGCCCGCGAGGTGAGCGAAGACACCTTGCTCCCCCTCGATCCGCGCACGCTCGGTCTCACGCGCAACGGCATGGAAACGGCCGCCGCGTTCCTGATCGAGCGCGCCTGTTTCAAGCGGCACCACAACGGCAACGGCCAATACGCGGTGGGCGGCTTGTCGCTGCAAGGCAGGCTGCGGCTCGATCAACTTGCGAACGGCTGAGCGAGCACGCGGGCCGGCGAGTTCACAGATGGAGCGAGTGAGCGCCCGGCCCGAATAGCCCCAGCAGGCCGATGATGATGAGGTAGAGCGCGACGATGTAATTGAGCAGTCGCGGCGCGACCAGAATCAGAATGCCGGCGATCAGCGCGGCGAGCGGTCCCAAGCTGACGGAAATACTCATGGTGGCTCCTTTCTCGTTTGGTGTTTTCGATGCAACGCCACGGCGCACATCGTCGTTGAGTCCGTCCGGCGGGCTCAAAGGTCTCGTGCTTACGCTTGCGCTAGGCGGGATGCCCGCGTTTGCGCAAACCGGCACCGCCGGATCCAGCTACGACCTGCTCGTCGGCACCTATACGACGGCCGGCAAGAGCGAGGGCATCTACGTCTACCGCTTCGATTCGGCGTCGGGGCAGGCAACGCCCGTTTCGTCGGTGAAGGCGGTCAATCCATCGTACCTCATCGTCGCCCCGGACAACCGGCATGTCTACGCCGTCAATGAATTGCCGGGCGACAACGGCCCCGCGTCCCAGCGTGGCGGCATCAGCGCGTTTGCGTTCGATCCGAAGGCCGGTGAACTGACGTTCCTCGATCGGGTCTCGTCGGAGGGCAACGATCCCTGCTACCTGAGCTTCTCTCCCGATGGCCGCTATGTGCTGACGGCAAACTATTCGGTTGCTGCCGATCCCGGCGGCAGCTTTGCCGTCTTTCCGCTGCAGGACGACGGCCGCGTGGGCGCCGCGGCGCTCGTCGTCCATCACGAGGGCGCAGGCCCGGTGCGTGGCCGGCAGGACGATGCGCACGTTCATTCGACGGTGTTTTCGCCCGATGGCCGGTACCTCTTCGCGCAAGATCTCGGCAACGACAAGCTCTACGAGTACCGCTACACGAACGATCACAGCCGCGGGTTGCTCAGCCCGACGCCCGAAGGGTATGCGCAGATGCCGGCGGGATCGGGCCCGCGGCACCTGGTATTCGCTGCGAATGGGCGCTACGGCTATTTGACGAGCGAGTTGGCCGGCACGGTCACGGCGCTGCGATACGAGGACGGGAAATTGACGCCCGTACAGACGCTCAAGCTCACAGCGCCGGGTTTCAAAGGCAAGATCGGCGCGGGCGCGATCCATTTGTCGCCCGACGGCAGGTTTCTCTACGCGACGAATCGCGGGGAGGCCAACGAGATCGTGATCTTCTCGGTCGATGCCGGCGATGGGCGGCTCGCGCTCGTCGGCAGGCAGTCCACGCTCGGCCGCACGCCGCGCGAGTTCGCGATCGATCCCACGGGCCGCTGGCTCATCGTCGGCAATCAAGACAGCGATAGCGCCTACGTGTTTCGGCGCGATCCCGATACCGGGCTGCTCGCGCATCCGGCGCGCCTCGACATTGGCTCGCCGGTCGATTTCAAATTCACGCCGTCGTCGTGAAGGCGGTGGGACACGGCGCGCTCGCGGCCGTCTCCCGAAACAAAGAGAGCCTGCGCGTCAGAGCAAGCACGCAGGCTCGAAGCTACCGCCCCACGGGGAGCGAGGCGGCAGGGATGACAGCCAGCCGTGCCATCGAACGTCACATCCGGCGTACGGCGTATCTCGCCTATTGCAACGCCCGTGCCGGCGGCTGCCGGCCACGTGTCCGTTTCTGGGCCGATGCGCGCGCGGCGCGCCGTTTAGTCTCCCGGTGCGCCGTGCCGCTCATTGCCTCGGCGCAAAAACCGGCCGGGCGGCCGGCCGGTTAATTCTTGCAACCGTCGCGCAGCTTTTACCCGCGATGCTCGCTTCGAGCGTCGCGGCGCCTGTCGTCACGGTTCCACGCTTGGCGGCGCGAGCACTTCACGGCTGCCGTTGATGCCCATCGCCGACACGAGCCCCGCGGCTTCCATTTGCTCGACCAGGCGCGCCGCGCGGTTGTAGCCGATCCGCAGCTGTCGCTGCACGGCGGAGATCGAAGCCCGGCGCGTGCGCACGACGAAGGCAACGGCTTCGTCGTACAGCGGATCGGCTTCGGCATCGGGCGCATCGCCGAACAAGTCTTGCGGGGCGCCGTCGGTCGCTGCGCCATCGAGAATGCCTTCCTCGTATTCCGGCTCGCCGAACTGCTTCAGGTGTTCGACGACGCGATGCACTTCCTCGTCCGCCACGAACGCGCCGTGCACGCGCTGCGGATATCCGGTGCCGGGCGGCAGGAACAACATGTCGCCTTGGCCCAGCAGCGATTCGGCGCCCATCTGGTCGAGGATCGTGCGCGAATCGATCTTCGACGAAACCTGGAACGCTACGCGCGTCGGAATATTCGCTTTGATGAGCCCCGTGATGACGTCGACCGACGGCCGCTGGGTCGCGAGGATCAAATGGATGCCGGCCGCGCGCGCTTTTTGTGCGAGCCGTGCGATGAGCTCCTCGATCTTCTTGCCGGCGACCATCATGAGATCGGCCAGCTCGTCGATGACGACGACGATCATCGGCAGCGGCGAGAGCGGTTCGGGCGCGTCGGGCGTCAATGAAAATGGGTTGCCGATCTTCTTGCCCGCGGCTTGCGCGTCGTGCAGCTTTTGATTGAAACCTGCGAGGTTGCGCACGCCGACCGCCGACATGAGCCGATAGCGTTTTTCCATTTCGCCCACACACCAGTTCAGCGCATTGGCGGCGAGCTTCATGTCCGTGACGACGGGCGCGAGCAGATGCGGAATGCCCTCATAGACCGACAGCTCGAGCATCTTCGGGTCGATCATGATGAGCCGCACTTCCTCGGGCGTCGCCTTGTACAACAGCGAGACGATCATCGCGTTGATCGCCACGGACTTGCCCGAACCGGTCGTGCCCGCCACCAGCATGTGCGGCGCTTTCGCGAGGTCGGTCACGATCGGGTGGCCGGTGATGTCCTTGCCCATCGCGAGCGTGAGCTTGGAGGGCGAGCCCCGATAGGACGGGGCGTCGAGGATTTCCGACAGGCTGATCGTTTGCCGCTTCGCGTTGGGCAATTCCAAGCCCATGCACGTTTTACCTGGAATCGTCTCGACCACGCGGATCGAAGTAAGGCCAAGGCCGCGCGACAAATCTTTCATCAAGCCGACGATCTGGCTGCCGCGCACACCGAGCGCGGGCTCGATTTCGAAGCGCGTAATGACGGGACCCGCCGACGCGCCGACGACCGCCACCGGCACTTTGAATTCCTGCAAGCGCTGTTCGATGAGCTGTCCGGTTTGCGCAAGCCGCTCAGCCGGGATCTCTTCGGCTTGCGTCGATGCCGGGTCGAGCAGGTCGAGCGTCGGCAGTTCGACGGCGGACGCCGCCGGGGCGTGGAACGTGAACTCCGGGCCGGTGTGGCCGCGCAACGGCGGGCGCGGGGCGGCTTCCGCGGCAGGCGGTTCGAGCGTTGCCGGCGTCGAAGGCGGGGACATCGGGGCAGGGGGCGGCGCAGCGGGAGGCGTAGGAGCCGAGGGTGCCGGAGCCGAAGGTATCGAAGTCGAAGGTATCGAAGTCGAAGGTATCGAAGTCGAAGGTATCGAAGCCGAAGGTGTCGAAGCCGAAGGCGTCGAAGCCGAAGGCGTCGGAGCTGAAGGTGTCGAAGCCGAAGGTGTCGAAGCCGAAGGTGTCGAAGCCGAAGGCGTCGGAGCTGAGGGTGTCGAAGCCGAAGGTGTCGGAGCCAGAGGTGTCGAAGCCGAAGGTGTCGGAGCCAGAGGTGTCGGAGCCGAGGGTGTCGGAGCCGAAGGCGTCGGAGCTGAGGGTGTCGAAGCCAGAGGCTTCGCAGCGAGAGGCGCCGACACAGATGCAGGCGCATCGGCCTTCGGCGACGAAGCGAGTTCGATCAGCACCGGCGCGGTCGGCGCTGGCTCGACGCCGCCCGCTGGCGCGGTCGGCGCGAACGAGGGCGACGATGCGGGCGCGTTAATCGACGTGTTGATCGGCGCATTTATCGGCGCAGGAGCAGGCGAAGCCGTGGACGCAGGCGCACGCGGCGCGGGTGGCGCGGGCGAGCGAGGGCCCGCCGTGGCCGACGGGAAAGTCAAAGCCGTGGCGCCTTCCCTCGGATCGGCGATAGCCGCGTCGTCCGAGACGATTGGTTCGGAGGAGACGTGAGCGGGCGGCTGACCCATCGTCTCGCTCACTGCCGCGGGGCCAGGCGGCGCTGGCGGCGAGTCGCGATGGTCAGAGGGCGATGCACTGGCTGGCGGCGTTGCGCCGCCCGTTGCTTCAGGCGGCGTTTCCGTCCCCGTCCCGGCGTCCGCCGCGGGCGATCGCGCGGCAGCAGCAGGCGCGGCGCCGCGGCGCGCAAGGCTCGAGCTCGCGAGCGCGGTCCACTGGGCAGCATTGGCTTCGATTGCGCGCAGCGTTTCCAGCACGCCCGGGGAAGGTGCGCCGGGGGGGGATCCCGGGGTTCCGGTCTCGGCCGCCCCGGGCTGGACCTGCACGATCTGGGGCCGTGGGGTGGGCCGAGCAGATCCGGCAGGAGCGGGCGAGGCAGGCTGGCTGCTTGGTCGGTTCGACGGCGCGGGCGCAGCGGATGAAGCCGGCGTGATCGGCGATGCCGGCGCCGGGCGCCGGCTGGCGTCCGCTGGCGCCCCCGCGGTACCTGTGGGACGCCGCTGCGCTTGCGCGACGCGGGCCCTAGCGGCTTCCGCCGAAGCGTCGTACGTCCGCGACCGCACGGTGGGCGAACTCGCCGCGTGCGATGTACTCGATGTGTTCGATGCGCCCGATGCGATCGGCGCTGGCCCCCTCTGGCGCGCGCCGTGGACGACATCGTCCGCGGCCAACCCTTTGCCTGCCGGCGCGTTGCGGCTCGGCGTCACCGGCTCGAACCGGTTGGCGCTCGAGGCGCGCGCATGCGGGGCTGTGCTCGCGGCCTGCCCGGCGCCGGTCGTCGCGGGCGGCTGCCAGACCGTGGGCCTGGCATATCGCCCTGTCGACTTGGGCGCCATGACGTTGGTCGTGCTCATGCGCACGGCCGTGTTCGCCCCGCGCGTCGCGCGCGGCTCGTCTTCGCGCGCACTGGCCGCGGCGCGGGATGCTGGGCCGGAGCGCAGGTTCAATCCCAAGCCGAAGGCCCGATCCGCCCAGCGCAGCACATCGCGCCAGCGGAAACCGATCAGCCAAGGCAGCGACGCGAACAGCAACGCAGGCGGCGCGAAGAAAGCGCCGCGCCCGAGCGCATGGGTAGTCGCTGCGAGCAACGCGTGCCCCAGCGCGTTGCCGGTGTGAGGCGCAAGCATGGCTTCCAGCGTTCCACTGCCGGCCAGCACGCCGGCAAAGCCGAGCCAAAGCCGGATCGTGCCTCGCCCGCGTGCGTCGGGTTCGCGTGCGAAGGCCGCCATTGCGAGACGCAAAGCGAGTGGGACGAACCAAATGGCCGAGACGCCGAACCAGCCGAAAACTACCGTATGCATACTCAAGGGTGAAACCTTCGAGGCGGTTGCGCGGCGCGCATCATCGAGTGTCGCGAAGGAAGGTCAGCGTAAGCCCCGTCGTAGCGATGATCCGCATTTCCTGCGGCGGTCGCATTTGCACGAGCGTCGCGCCCGTGTGTCGGAGCGCATCGAGGTACGCGCGCTCGAGGCGATCGGCCGCGGCGCCGCAGGCTTTGCGCGTCGTCGCCAGCTCATCGAACGTCAATTTCCCGCTCGTCAGCTCGTACGCAGCCGAAAATCGGTTGCAGCCGGCAAAGCCGCTCGCGCGGCGCTGGCCGGAACGCGTGTCGAGCGTCAGCGTAGGCGCCGCCGTTTTATCGGTCGGCACGTCGAACGCCGAGCTGCCATCGCTCGTTTGGGCGCGCTCGAGCACCCAGCTCGTGTCGTCGAGCAACTGCACTGCGGCGGGGTTGAGCGGATTGCTGGGGCCTGCGGCGGAATCGGGATGGGTCGGGATCGCACAGCCGGCGACGAGCAGGCAAGCGGCGAGCGTGAGCATCGCCCCAAATGTGCCGACGCACGATGGCAAGGCGCGCTGGGACATTCGCAGCGGCGCGTTGAATGGATTCGACATGGCCCCGAACCTACTGTTTGAACTGGCGAAGGCGTAAGGGTAACGCACTCCCGTTGAGACGCGCGAGTACGCGAGCGCCCGATGCGGTCTTCGGCCATCGGCCGATGGGCCTGCGACACACGCAAAAGGGGCCGGCCGCGCATGGTAGCATCGCCCTCTTTCCTTTCATTCGCATACGGGATACGCCATGCAGATCGGTCAACGGATCGGCACGCCGCTCTCGCCCAGCGCCACGCGCGTGATGCTGCTCGGCGCGGGCGAACTCGGCAAGGAAGTCATCATCGCGCTGCAGCGTCTGGGCGTCGAAGTCATCGCGGTGGACCGCTACCCGAACGCCCCCGGCCATCAGGTGGCGCACCGCGCGCATACGATCGACATGTCCGATCCCGAAGCGATCAAAGCGCTCGTGCTGGCGGAGCGGCCGCATCTGATCGTGCCCGAGATCGAGGCGATCGCCACCGACGCGCTGATCGACATCGAGGCGCAGGGGCTGGCCGAAGTCATCCCGACCGCGCGCGCGACCCAGTTGACGATGAATCGAGAGGGCATTCGCCGCTTAGCCGCGGAGACGCTGAGCCTGCCGACTTCGCCTTACGCGTTCGCCGATTCCCTCGACTCGTTCAAGGCGGCGATCGCGCGCATCGGCTACCCCTGCGTGGTCAAGCCCGTGATGTCGTCCTCGGGCAAGGGGCAGTCCGTCGTGCGCAGCGATGCCGACGTGGAGCCGGCTTGGCAATATGCGACGGTTGGCGCACGCGTGAATGTGGGCCGTGTCATCGTGGAAGGATTCGTCACGTTCGACTATGAGATTACGCTGCTGACCGTGCGCGCCGTCGATCCCGCGAGCGGGACGGTGCACACCTCCTTCTGCGAGCCGATCGGCCATCTGCAGGTCGATGGCGACTACGTCGAGTCGTGGCAGCCGCAACCCATGTCGCCGGCTGCGCTCGCGCGCGCCAAAGAGATTGCGGAACGCGTCACGAGCGCGCTCGGCGGCCGAGGTGTCTTCGGTGTCGAACTGTTCGTGCGCGGCGACGAAGTCTGGTTCTCGGAAGTCAGTCCGCGCCCGCACGATACCGGGCTCGTGACGCTGCGCTCTCAGCGTCTCTCGGAATTCGAATTGCATGCACGCGCGATTTTGGGATTGCCGGTCGATGCTTCGTTGCTCGCGCCGGGCGCCTCGGCCGTCGTCTACGGTGGCCTCGAACGAGCGGGCATCGCTTTCGAAGGCGTGCGCGAAGCGCTCGCGGTGCCGGGCGCCGACTTGCGCCTGTTCGGTAAGCCCGAGAGTTTCAAGAAGCGGCGCATGGGCGTGGCCGTGGCGACCGGGGCAAACGTCGAGCAAGCCCGCGAGCGCGCACGCGCGGCCGCGGCCGCGGTGCGGCCCGTAGCGGCGGATTGAGGCGGTTGCCCTAAGCGGTCGCGCTCGGCGCGGCCGGCATTCGCCCGACAGTGGCCGGCAAGGGCGCCCGCGCCGCGCGCGCCATTCGACCGACGCGAGTCGGCACGATTCGGCACGCGTTGGCACGATCCGAAGGGGGCGCTGCCGGCCGTCTTATGGGCCGGTTGAAGGCGGGCACGGTCCGTGCAACCCTGCGGTGCTACAATACCGGCCTTTCCGGCGGTATATCCGTCGGCTGGAGCCGGCCACGCGCGAAGCGCGGTCCTTGCGGGCGTCCTCGGCGCGAATGCGCGAGACCTGCGGTGGCTCCGCCTTCACGTCGATCATTCTCGAGCGGCCGTGCGGCCGCTGCCGCGCGCTCGAACGACGCAGCGCCTAGCGGCGCACTTTTAGCGAACGCCACCATGTCCGATCCCGCTGTCACGCCTACCCCTGCGACTTTCGACCAGTTCGGTCTCGCCCCCGAGATCCAACGAGCCGTCGCCGAGCAAGGCTACTCCACGCCAACGCCCATCCAGGCCCAAGCGATTCCGGTCGTGCTTTCGGGCCGTGACGTCATGGGCGCCGCGCAAACCGGCACAGGCAAGACGGCGAGTTTCTCCTTGCCCATCATTCAGCGCCTGCTGCCGAGCGCGAGCACCAGCGCGTCCCCGGCCCGCCATCCCGTGCGTGCGCTGATTCTCACGCCCACGCGCGAACTCGCCGACCAAGTCGCCGCGAACGTTCAGTCGTACGCCAAGCACACGCCGCTGCGCAGCGCCGTCGTGTTCGGCGGCGTCGACATGAATCCGCAGTCGGCCGAATTGCGGCGCGGCGTCGAAATCTTGATCGCGACGCCGGGGCGCCTGCTCGATCACGTGCAGCAAAAGACGGCCAACCTCGGTCAAGTGCAGATTCTCGTGCTGGACGAAGCGGACCGCATGCTCGATATGGGCTTTTTGCCCGACCTTCAGCGCATTTTGAATTTGCTGCCGAAGGAGCGGCAAACGCTGCTCTTTTCGGCTACGTTCTCGCCCGAGATCAAAAAGCTCGCCTCGACCTATCTGCGCGACCCGCAGACGATCGAAGTCGCGCGCAGCAACTCGACGGCCACCAATGTGACGCAAATGGTCTACGAGGTGGCCGAGGGCGACAAGACGGGCGCCGTCGTGCAATTGATCCGCGAGCGCGAATTGAAGCAAGTGCTCGTGTTTTGCAACAGCAAGATCGGCGCGAGCCGGCTTGCGAAACAGCTCGAGCGCGACGGCGTGATCGCCTCCGCCATCCATGGCGACAAGTCGCAAAACGAGCGGATGCAGGCGCTCGACGCGTTCAAGCGCGGCGAAATCGAGGCGCTCGTGGCGACCGACGTGGCCGCGCGCGGTCTCGATATCGTCGAATTGCCGGCCGTCATCAACTTCGATCTTCCGTTCAACGCGGAAGACTACGTTCACCGCATCGGCCGGACGGGACGGGCCGGTGCGTCGGGTGATGCGCTGTCGCTTTGCAGCCCCAACGAGCGCAAGCAATTGGCCGAGATCGAGAAGCTCATCAAAAAGCCGCTGCTGGTGCAGCATCTTGCGGTGGAGGCGCCCCCGCGCCGCGGCCGCGAGGATCACGCCCGGCGCGAGCGCGACGAGCGCTCCGGTCGGCGTCGCGCGGTGGGCCATGAGCGTCCGAGCTATCGCGCGAACCATGCCCCCGTCGACGACTTCTTCCTAAAGCCGTATGTGCCGTCCCCTTCGGCGCGCAAGGAAGAGGAAACGAAGCAGGCCGAGGCCACGCCCGGCAAAGCGCCGAAACAACCTTTGGCGGCGTTGCTCGGCGGTTTCGGGATGCCGCGGCGAAATACTTCGTCGTCCTAACTGATTCGCATCGCGCGGCCCGATCGATCGCTCCCGCGGTGTGCAAGGCGCCGCGCAAGGGGCGCCGAATCCAGAATTCAATGCGGCCGTGCGCGGCATCGCCGCTCCCTGCGGGATAGCGCGGCGGCGTAAGTGCCGAATCGCACCGAAGGCGACATTGGCCACCTACCCTTCGCGATCGTTGCGATAGCGGCGCGGCCTTCAGCGCGGCGAATCCGGCCATGCCCTCATAGCGGAAACACCGTCGTCGACAAAATCTCCTTGAGCACCATGAACGAGCGTATCTGCCGCACACCGGGCAGGTAGAGCAACTGTTCGGCATGCAGACGATTGAAGCTTTCGCTGTCGCGCGTGCGCACCAGCATGAAGTAATCGAATTCGCCCGTGACGACGTGGCATTCCATGCATCCTGAAACATTGCGCGCAGCTTGCTCGAAGGCCGCGAACGCTTCCGGCGTCGAACGATCGAGGACGATGCCGATCACGACGAGCATGCCCGCTCCTACCGCCTTCGGCTCGAGCAGCGCGACGACCCTTCGAATCATCCCCGCCGTCTTCAACCGTTCGACGCGCCGCAAGCAAGCGGGGGCGCTGAGTTTGACTTTTCGTGCGAGCGCGACGTTCGAGATGGAGGCGTCCTGCTGCAATGCTTTGAGGATCGCGCGATCGATGCGATCCAGTTGAGGGAGCGAGAGCGGTTCGGCGCTAGGCACTGCGCCGCGGGCGGCGGCAGCGGATTTCGAGCGGGGCGACGATCTGGCGAGGCGGGTGCTGTCACGCAATTTCGTTGCGCACATGATTTCCTCATGGAAACGTCATTGAGTCGAATCGAGATCGTACGATCGAAAAATAGGTGAAGCGTCCGTAGTTCGCAAGCTCATTTCGTCCCCGCTTCGCTATCATTTTTTGGTGCGTGGGGCACCCTGTCTTCGCGGCAATGCCGCGTCGGACCACGCTCGACAGCGCCGATCCGCGCCTGCCCGATCAGATTGGAGGCTTCGATGAACCTGCAACGCTTTCCCCGGTATCCGTTGACGTTCGGCCCGACGCCGATCCAGCCGCTCAAGCGATTGAGCGCGCATTTGGGTGGCAAGGTCGAGCTTTATGCGAAGCGCGAAGACTGCAACAGCGGCCTAGCGTTTGGCGGTAACAAAACGCGCAAGCTCGAATACCTCGTGCCCGAGGCCATCGAGCAAGGGTGCGACACCCTCGTGTCGATCGGCGGGATTCAGTCGAATCAGACCCGGCAAGTCGCCGCCGTCGCGGCGCATCTGGGCATGAAGTGCGTGCTCGTGCAAGAGAACTGGGTCAACTACCCGGATGCGCTCTACGATCGAGTCGGCAACATCGAACTGTCGCGCATCCTCGGCGCGGACGTGCGGCTCGTGCCGGACGGCTTCGACATCGGCATTCGCAAGAGCTGGGAGGATGCGCTCGAGAGCGTGCGAGCCGCCGGCGGCAAGCCGTATGCGATTCCCGCAGGTTGTTCGGAGCACCGGCTGGGCGGGGTGGGCTTCGTCGGCTTCGCGCAGGAAGTGCGCGCGCAGGAGGCCGAGCTGGGATTTCGCTTCGACTACATCGTCGTCTGCTCGGTGACGGGCAGCACGCAAGCGGGCATGATCGTCGGGTTTGCGGACGATGGTCGTGCCGACCGCGTGATCGGCATCGATGCATCGGCCAAACCCGAAGCGACGCACGCGCAGATTGCCCGCATTGCCGAGCATACGGCGGAACTCGTCGGGCTCGGACGCGCGCTCGAGCCGAGCGAGGTCGTCCTCGACACGCGCTACGGCGGCCCTGAATACGGTTTGCCCAATGAGGGGACGCTCGAAGCGATTCGATTGTGCGCGCGAACCGAAGGCATGCTGACCGATCCCGTGTATGAGGGCAAGTCGATGCACGGCATGATCGACAAAGTGCGCCGCGGCGAATTCGAGCCGGGTTCGCGCGTGCTGTATGCGCACTTGGGCGGTGCGCCCGCGTTGAGCGCTTACAGCTTCATCTTCCGCGACGGCTAGCGGGCTAATAACGGGCTAACGCGTGCGTACGATGGCGCCAGGCTGCGATGGCATCGGCATAGAACGCGTCGAGCGAACGATAGGGCTGGGCGTTGGGCGCGTCGTTCGCGGCGCTGCCGTGCCGGTCGCGGGCAAGGGGGAGGCCCAAATGCCGCGCGGCCGCGACGAGCGCCGGTAGCGGATCGTCGTGATCGAGCGCGCGCGCGCCGGTCTGCTTGCTGAGCTTCTCGCCATTCGCGTCCACCACGACGGGCACGTGCTGATAAACGGGCGTGGGCATGCCGAGGCAGCGTTGCAGATAGATCTGACGTGCTGTCGAATCGAGCAGGTCCGCGCCGCGCACGACATGGGTGATGCCTTGCTCGGCATCGTCCACGACGACCGCGAGTTGATACGCCCATTGGCCGTCCGCACGCTTGAGCACGAAATCGCCGACTTCGAACTCGAGATTTTGTCGCTGCGGGCCTTGCCAGCGATCTTCGAATGTCACGACGGCATTCCTGCCCTCAGGCACCCGGATGCGCCAAGCGCGTGCGGTTTTGCCGCGTAGCCCGTGACGGCAAGTACCTGGATAGGCGAGCGTCGTATGACGCGCGTGCGCGCTCGCCAGCGAATCGGCAATTTCTTTGCGCGTGCAGCCGCAGGGGTAGATGAGACCGGCTTGTTCCAAGCGGGCGAATGCAAGCGCGTAGCGCTCGGTGCGGGCGCTTTGCCAGACGGGCGGCTCATCGCTTTGCATGCCGAAGCGCGCGAGCGTTTCCAAAATGGCGCGGTCTGCCCCGCGCACCGTGCGCGGGCCGTCGATGTCTTCGATGCGAACGAGCCACGCGCCGTCGTGCGCCCGTGCATCGAGGTAGCTCGCGAGTGCGCCGACGAGCGAGCCCGCGTGAAGCTCGCCGGTGGGCGAAGGTGCGAAGCGGCCTCGGTAGGGCCGCCGCGCGCCTGCCGCGCCGCTTGCGGCCGGCGCAGCGCGGCCGTTCACGCCGCCTGCGGCGTGTCCTTGTTCGGGTGGCATGCGGGACAGGTCTGGCCGGCCGTATAAAGCGGCGAATGTTGCGCCTCGGGCGTCACGACGGCGCGACAGGCGAAGCATTGCACGGTTTCGGCGGGCGCGAGATCAGGATTGAGCGCGGTGCGATAGTCGAACACGAAGCAGTCGCCGCGGTAATGCGCCCCGCCGACTTCTTCGAAATATTTCAGAATGCCGCCTTCGAGTTGATAAACGTGCTCGATGCCGGCCTCCTTCATGTGGATGGCGGCTTTCTCGCAGCGAATGCCGCCCGTGCAAAAAGAAACGACGGTTTTCCCCTGAAGCGCCTCGCGATGCGACTCGACGACGCTCGGAAACTCGCTGAACTTCGTGATCCGGTAGTCGATCGCATTTTCGAACGTGCCGACGTCGACTTCGAACGCGTTGCGTGTGTCGAGCATGACGACGGGGCGGCCATCGTCGTCTGCGCCGCGGTCGAGCCAGCGCTTGAGCGTGGGGGCATCGACCGCGGGCGCGCGACCGAGCTCGGGCTTGATCGCCGGCTTCTTCATCGTGATGATCTCGCGCTTGCGCTTGACCAGCATGCGGCGAAACGGCTGCGTTTCCGAGAGGCTTTCCTTGAACTGCAAATCGGCGAACTTGCCTTCGAAGAGCGGGTCGCCGCGCAGAAACTCGATGAAACCGGCGGCCGCCTCGGGCGTGCCGGCGAGGAACAGATTGATACCCTCGGGTGCGAGCAGGATGGTGCCGCGTAGGCCGAGCGCCTCGCATCGCTTGGCGAGGCATTCGCGCCAGGTATCGATGGCGTCGATGGAGACGAAGCGGTAGGCGGCGAGATTGACGATGCGCATGATGGTGGTGCAATGATTTGAGCTGCCGCGCCGGCTGGACCATCCCAACCCCATGGGCGCCGGGGCGACCGGCGCAGCGCCAACGAACCGTTGACGCGCTCAAGCCTGGGCGGCTTGCCGAGCGGCGAAACCGCTATTATCCCGCAAACCGTCGACGGTCCGTCATTGGCCGTTCGGCCAGCCTGTTTCGGGGGAGGCCGGATGTACAATACGGCCCATGTCAGATCCTCGCTTCGTTCATCTTCGCGTCCACTCCGAATTCTCGATTGCCGACGGCATCGTGCGTCTTGACGACGTCGTCAAGGCCGCGGCCGAGGACGGTCAGGGCGCGCTCGCATTGACCGATCTCGCCAACGCGTTCGGTCTCGTCCGGTTCTACAAGGAAGCGCGCGGCAACGGCATCAAGCCGATCGCGGGCTGCGACGTCTGGGTCATGAACCCGGACGACCGCGACAAACCTTCGCGCTTGCTGTTGCTCGTCAGAGACCAGCGCGGCTATCTGAATCTTTGCGAGCTGTTGACGAAAGCTTGGCTCACGAACCAGTACCGCGGGCGCGCGGAAGTCGACGCCGCATGGCTCGATTCGCCGCTCAGCGAGGGTCTGATCGCGTTATCCGGCGCCCAGCAGGGCGATGTGGGCTTGGCGCTCGCGGCCGGTAACGAGGCGGCCGCCAAGCGTCACGCGCAGCGCTGGGCCGCGCGTTTTCCGAACGCGTTCTATATCGAATTGCAGCGCTACGGGCAGCCGGGCGGCGAGGCATACGTGCAGCAAGCGGTGGCGCTCGCCGCGGCGTTGAAGCTGCCCGTCGTGGCGACGCATCCCGTCCAATTCATGAGCGCCGACGATTACACCGCGCACGAGGCGCGTGTGTGTATTTCCGAGGGCGACATTCTCGCGAATCCACGGCGGCCGAAGCGGTTCACCACCGAGCAGCGGTTTTGCACGCAGGACGAAATGGCGGAGCGCTTCGCCGATATTCCTTCTGCGCTCGCCAATACGGTCGAAATCGCCAAGCGGTGCAATTTGACGCTCGAGCTCGGCAAGCCGAAGCTGCCGCTGTTTCCGACCCCGGACGGCATGTCGCTCGACGATTACCTCGTGCAGTTGTCGAAAGAGGGCCTCGAAAAACGGCTCGTCGAACTCTTCCCGGACGAATCCGCGCGCGCGAGCGAGCGCGAGAAGTATTACCAGCGGCTCGATTTCGAGTGCGGCACGATCATCAAGATGGGCTTTCCCGGCTACTTCTTGATCGTGGCCGACTTCATCAATTGGGCCAAGAACAACGGCGTGCCGGTGGGGCCGGGCCGCGGCTCGGGCGCGGGTTCGCTCGTCGCGTACGCGCTCGGCATCACCGATTTGGATCCGCTGCGCTACAACCTGCTGTTCGAGCGCTTTCTGAATCCGGAGCGCGTGTCGATGCCCGACTTCGACATCGACTTCTGCCAGGAAGGGCGCGATCGCGTGATTCAGTACGTGAAGGCCAAGTACGGCGCCGATGCGGTTTCGCAGATCGCGACGTTCGGCACCATGGCGGCCAAGGCCGCCGTGCGCGACATCGGCCGCGTGCTCGATCTCGGCTACAACTTCACCGATGGCGTGGCCAAGCTGATCCCGTTCAAGCCGGGCAAGCACGTGACCATCGCCGACGCGATGAAGGAAGAGCCGTTGCTGCAAGAGCGCAACGACAACGAAGACGAAGTGCGCCAATTGCTCGAACTCGCGCAGCGCGTCGAAGGGTTGACGCGCAACGTGGGCATGCATGCGGGCGGCGTGCTGATCGCACCGGGCAAGCTCACCGATTTCTGCCCGCTCTACACGCAGGGCGACGACGGCGGCGTCGTGAGCCAGTACGACAAGGACGACGTCGAAGCGGTCGGCCTCGTCAAATTCGACTTCTTGGGCCTGACCACGCTCACGATCCTCGATTGGGCCGAACGCTATATTCGCCGGCTCGATCCGTCCAAGGCCGACTGGTCGCTCGCGCAGGTGCCGCTGGACGATCCCGCCTCGTTCTCGATCTTGAAGAAGGCCAACACGGTCGCCGTGTTCCAGCTGGAAAGCCGCGGCATGCAAGGCATGCTCAAGGACGCGCAGCCGGACCGCTTCGAGGACATCATCGCGCTCGTGGCGCTGTACCGCCCGGGCCCGATGGATCTGATCCCAAGCTTCTGCGCGCGCAAGCACGGGCGCGAGATGGTCGAGTTTCCCGATCCGCGCGTCGAGCCCGTCCTGAAAGAGACCTACGGCATCATGGTCTATCAGGAGCAGGTGATGCAGATGGCGCAGATCATCGGCGGCTACTCGCTTGGCGGCGCCGATTTGCTGCGTCGTGCCATGGGCAAGAAAAAGCCCGAGGAGATGGCCAAGCACCGGGAGATCTTCGCCGAGGGCGCGGCCAAGAACGGACTCACGCGCGAGAAGTCCGACGAAATCTTCGACTTGATGGAGAAGTTCGCCGGTTACGGCTTCAATAAGTCGCACGCGGCTGCGTATGCGCTGCTCGCGTACTACACGGCGTGGCTCAAGTCGCACCATCCCGCGGAATTCATGGCGGCCAACATGAGCTTGGCCATGGACGACACGGACAAGGTCAAGGTCCTCTACGACGATTGCAAGGTGAATGGCATCGCGGTGCTGCCGCCGGACATCAATCGTTCCGCCTATCGGTTCGAGCCGGTGGCGCACCCCGACGGCAAGCGCTCATGCACGATTCGCTACGGCCTTGGCGCCGTGAAGGGCAGCGGTCAAAACGCGATCGAAGAAATCCTGCGCGCGCGTGAAGAGGCGCCCTTTACCGATCTGTTCGATTTTTGCGCGCGGATCGACCGGCGCATCGTCAACCGGCGCACGGTCGAAGCGCTGATCCGCGCCGGCGCGTTCGATTCGATCCATGCGAACCGCGCGCAGTTGATCGCTTCGGTGCCGCTTGCCATGGAAGCGGCCGAGCAGGCGAGCGCCAATGCGATGCAAGCGGGCTTGTTCGATATGGGGGATGCGCCCTCGCGCGGCCATGAGCTCGTCGACGAGCCTGCTTGGCACGAAAAGCGCAAGCTGCAGGAAGAAAAGACGGCGCTCGGTTTCTATCTCTCCGGGCACTTGTTCGACGCCTACAAGGATGAGGTGCGGCGCTTCGTGCGAATGAAGCTGGGCGATCTGAAAGAGGGCCGCGACAAGCTCGTCGCCGGCATCATCGCATCGCTGCGCACGCAGATGACCCAGCGCGGCAAGATGCTGATCGCCCTGCTCGACGACGGCACGGGCCAATGCGAAGTCACCGTCTTCAACGAACAATACGAGGCCAATAAGGCGCTGTTCAAGGAGGACGAGCTGCTCGTCGTGCAAGGGCAGGCGCGCAACGATGCGTTCACGGGCGGCATTCGCTTCACGGTCGATTCGGTGATGGATCTCGAGCGCGCTCGCAGCCGCTATGCGCAGGCGGTGAAGCTGAGCATGAACGGCAATGCCGATGCAGCCGTGCTCAAGCGTGTGCTCGAGGCGCATTGCGCGCCGCGCGAGGCGCCCGCGGAGCCCGTCGCACCGGCGCCGCGCGGCGGGCGCGGCGAAGGCGCCCGGCAGCGGCCCGCCGCGGCGGCCAACGGGCTGACCGTGCAAATTCAATACAGCAATGCGCGTGCGCAAGGCGAAGTGCGCCTAGGCGATGGCTGGCGCGTCCGCCCATCGGACGAGTTGCTCGCGGATTTGCGCGGCGCATTCGCCGCGAGCGCGGCCGAAATCGTCTATTGAGCGCAGC
>Ga0157369_10000428_pt1 | contig 55858 bp, 44 predicted proteins | sample C25metaG_FD_113461 | JGI IMG/M metagenome (GOLD analysis project Ga0157369, IMG submission 113461) | Corn rhizosphere microbial communities from Kellogg Biological Station, Michigan, USA - C2-5 metaG | ecosystem: Host-associated > Plants > Roots > Rhizosphere > Soil | place: USA: Michigan... | reverse complement strand
CACCGCCCCAGCCGCCGCGTCCTCCTCCGAAGCCGCCGAGGAAAAACAGCGGCCAGAACAGGCGCGAGCGGAACAGCACCAGCATAATGATGATGAAGACGATCCATCCGACGCCAGGACTGTGCCTGTCATCGTCGCGCGTCTGGGCGGCGCTGAAGTCGGGCGCGGTAAAATTCGTATTCCCTAGTGTCGCCAGCACCGCCTTCGTACCGGCGAGAACGCCCGCGTTGTAGTCGCCCTTCTTGAAGGCGGGCTTCATCTCGCGCTCGATGATGATGCGGCTTTGCGCATCGGTGAGATCGCCTTCGAGGCCATAACCGACCTCGATGCGGACGCGGTGCTCGGTGGGCGCCACGATGATGATCGCGCCGTTGTCCTTGCCCTTCTGGCCGATGCCCCAGGCGCGGCCGAGCTGATAGCCGTAATCGGCAATCTCGTAGCCCTGGAGCGATTTCAGCGTGGCGACGACGATCTGCCGCCCGCCGAACTTCTGCTGATCTTCGGCAAGGATGCCGGTCAGCTGTTGCTTGGTCTGGTCCGAAAGAACGCCTGCATCATCGACGACGCGTCCGGTCAGCGGCGGGAATGCCGGCGCGGCATAAGCATGGCTCAGCGTCAGCCAGATAAGCGAAACGATCCCCGCCAGCACATAGCAGACACTGAGCCCTACGCGCTCAAACATCAGAACTTGACCTGGGGCGCTTCCTGCGCCTTTTCGGAGATCGTGAAGGTCTCTTTCACCTTGGCATCAGGATAGAAGATCGCCGCCGTCCAGCGCGTGGGAATGGTGCGCAGGATCGTGTTGTAGGCCTGCACCTGCTGGATGTAGTCGCGGCGCGCGACCGCGATGCGGTTCTCCGTCCCTTCAAGCTGGGACTGCAGCGCCATGAAGTTCTCGTTCGATTTCAGGTCGGGATAGCGTTCGCTGACCGCGAGCAGCCGTCCGATCGCGCTGCCGAGCTGCGCCTGCGTCTCCTCGAATTTGTGGAAGGCCTCGGGATTGGACGTCACGTCGGGGGGAAGGCTCACCGTCATCTGCGTGGCTTTCGCGCGCGCTTCGGTGACGCCGACCAGCACGGATTTCTCCTGCGCGGCATAGCCCTTCACGGTCTGCACCAGGTTCGGAATCAGATCGGAACGGCGCTGATATTCGTTCAGCACCTGACTCCACGAGGCTTTCACCTGCTCGTCCTGCGCCGGGATCTTGTTGATGCCGCAGCCCGAAATTCCCATCAGCATAAGGCCGAGTGCGGTGATCTGCCCGGCGCGTTTCAGGATCGACGTGAACATTTGACGAAAACCCCTTATGAATCAGCCAAGAACCTACCACCGGCAGGCGACAGGCACCTGACATATTGGGGGGCGGGGGCGGGTTTCAAGGGCCATTATTGCGGTGCAAGAGCCTGCCTTATAGGTTCCACCCAGTCGTCCCGGCTCATGTCATAGGCGATGAAATCCGAATCGAACTGCCAGTACGCCCAGGAGAAGCCATGCGCCTCCGCAGCGCGCGCGACGGATGAGATGTAGCGCACACGGGAATCCATATCGCCTTTCTCATAGGCACCGAATTCACCAAGGAAGATTGGGCGATGATGCGCATCGCTCCAGGCTTTGACGCCGTCGAAATCCTTGTTGAGATTCGCGATCTCCGCATCGCTGCCCCAGGTCACACCGGACAGGTTCGCCGTCTCCGCGACCCACGATGCGCCCTGATGTGTGAAGCGCATCGGCCAGTAGTAATGCACCGTCGCGATGATATGGCGATCGTCGTCCGGCAGATCGAACGCCGCGAGCTGATCGATGCTGCTCCATCCCCCCGGTCCGATAATGACGTTGCGCTCGGGATTGCTCGCGCGGATGACGCCAAGCATCTGACGCAGCATCGCGTTCCAAACCTCCGCCGTGAGTTTGCCGTGGGGTTCGTTGAGGATCTCGAACACCAGCCGGTTCGGGTAATCCTTGTAATGGCGCGCGAGTTGATCCCAGACGGCCTGCAGCCGTGGACCGCACGCGGCAACGTCGCTCTCGCACGGAATATCGTCATGCTCGTCCAGAATGACGGTCAGCCCGTCGGACAGCGCGGTGTTCAACAAGCGATCGAGTGTCGCAATCCAGGCGGGATCGATCGCACCGGACGCATCCGAATGCATAAAGGCGTGAAGGTTGATCCGCACCGTATCGAACCCGGCATCGCGCAGACGGCCGAAATGTTCGGGATGAAAACGTGCACTGGCGGGATGGTACCAGATGGGATCGGCGCCAAGGATGTTCATGCCGCGATGCATCGTCGCCTGCTGCTCATCCGCGCTGATGGCGGTGAAAGGCGGAAGCGGTTTCAACGCCTCTTGCGGCGGATTGGTCTGACAGGAACTGAGGCTAACAATCATGCCGGCCGCTAGCACGGCTGTGCGCGCACGCGTAAACCTCATGCGATCCCCTCGTCGCCAGGCTACGGCACCAGCGCTTTCAGCAGCGGCGTGTTCCAGGCGTTGCGCTTCATATCATAAGCGGCGAAGTCGGTCTCGAATTCCCACAGCGCCCACGCAAAGCCATGCGCTTCTGCAACGCGCGCGACCGTCGAGAGATAGGTCACGCGCGAGTTAAGACCGCCCTTTTCATACGTGCCGAACTCACCGAGGAAGATCGGCCGCTTGTGTGTCCTGCCCCATTCCGCAACTTGTCCGAAATCGGACACGATCCTGGCTTTTTGTTCATCCGAACCGAACGTAATGCCGGACAAATATTGAAAATCGGGATTCCACGGCACGCCCTGATGGGTGAAGCGCAGCGGCCAGTAATAATGCACGGTCACGATGATATGCGGATCGTTCGGCAGATCGAGCGTGGGAAGCTGCTCGACGCTGGAATAGCCCGCGGGCCCGATCACCACATCACGCGTGGGATTGGTCGCGCGCACCGCTTTCAGCAGATCGCGCAACATCCCGTTCCAGACCTCCGCCGTCACGACACCGTGCGGCTCGTTCATGAGTTCGAACACCACCGCGTCGGGCTCGTTCTTGTAACGGGCCGCGATCTGGCTCCAGGCGAGCGGGAGCTTGCGGCGGCAGGCGGCGAAATCCTTGTCGCAGGCGATATCGTCATGCGCATCCAGGATGACCGTCAGCCCGTCCGCAAGCGCAGCATGAACATAGCGGTCGAGTGTCGCGAACCACTGCGCATCGACGCGGCCCGCGCTATCAACATGCGAAAGGGTATGAAGATCGATGCGCACCGTGTCGAAGCCCGCGTCGCGCAGGAGATCGAACTGCTCCGGCTTGAACCACGCCGGCCCCGAGCGGTCCCACACCGGATCGCCATCCATGATGTTCATGCCGCGATGCATGCGTGCGAACTGATCGGCCGCCGCCGCCGATTGACAGCATCCCCACCCAGCCGTGAGAATGAGACTGAATACCATACAAAACAGCCTGTTAAGGCGCGGAATCGCTGCGGTCATGCGAGATTTTGCTCCAGAGGATGCAACCTAGCGTCATGACCTCGCGGATCAACAAAATCGGGCTCACATCCTTTCTGGCGGCGTATGCCGCCTTTCCGGCGAGGTCCGACCAGAGCCACATCGAGACTGTTGTCGTGACGGCGAGCGCGCTTCCGGGCGGCGCGGTCGACCCGAACCGGATTCCCACGGCAACCCAGAGCCTCACCGCTGCCGATCTCACCCGAAGCGGACCCGCGAGCCTGTTGCGCGCACTGGACGAAAGCGGCAACGGCGTCTCGATTTCGAACGCGCAGGACAATTCGTTCCAGCCCAATCTCTACTACCGCGGCTTCCAGGCCTCGCCGCTCGCGGGCGATGCGCAGGGACTCGCCGTCTATGTCGATGGCGTGCGCTTCAATCAGTCCTTCGGTGACGCCGTCGCATGGGACCTGATTCCGGACATCGCCGTGAACGAAGTGACGGTGGAAGGCTCCAATCCCGTGTTTGGGCTGAATGCGCTCGGCGGCTCGATCTCGCTGCGCATGAAGGACGGCTTCGGCTGGGACGGCACCGAACTCGAAGGCAGCGGCGGATCGTTCGACCGCTGGCAGGCCTCGTTCCAGTTCGGCCGGGAGGATGGCGATTTCTCCGTCTATGCCGCAGGCACTGCGATGCACGAAACAGGCTGGCGCGATTTCTCGCCGTCGCGCCTTGGCCAGGTGTTCGCCGATATCGGCTGGCGTCACGCGGGCGCCGAGTTGCATCTCGATCTCGTCGGCGCCGACACGAACCTGAGCGGCAACGGCACGACGCCCGTCCAGCTTCTCGCCGTCGACCGCGCCGCGGTGTTTACGTGGCCCGACATTCAGAAGAACACGTACGGTCTCGCCAATCTGTTCGGTACGTATCAGGTGAACGCAGCACTCTCGCTGCAGGGCAACGCCTATGCCGATCATCTGCGCCAGCGCACCGCCAATGGCGACGTGAGCGATCTTGCGCCCTGCGACGACGGTTCGGGATTCCTCTGCCTCGACGACGATGTTGCGACGGATGTGAATGGCAATCCCATCCCCGATTTCCTGAACGGCGGCACCTACGCCCAGCTCAACCGGACCTCGACAAGTTCGACCGGGTTCGGAGCGGCACTCCAGGCGATCCATCACGCGCCGCTGTTCGGGCACGACAATCAGCTGCTCGCAGGCGTGAGCTATGACGGCGGCCGCACCGATTTTTCTGCTTCCTCGGAAGTCGGCGCGATGACGATCACGCGTGGCTTTCAGGGACCGGGTATAGTCATAGATCAGAATGACGGTTCGATCGCACCGGTCAGCCTATCGAGCGAAAACGATTATGTCGGGCTCTATCTGGCCGATGTCTTCAAGCCTGTCGATGCGCTCGCGATCACGGTTTCGGCACGCTACAACCACAGCAGGATCGCGCTGCACGACCGCCTCGGCACGGCGCTGAACGGCAGCCACGAATACAGCCGCGTCAATCCCGCCATCGGCGCGACCTATGACATTTCCTCCGGCGCTACATTTTATGCGGGTTATGCGCAAGCCAACCGTGCACCGACGCCTGCCGAGTTTTCCTGCGCCGATCCCAGCGCGCCCTGCAGCCTCACCAATTTCTTCGTCGCCGATCCGGCGTTGAAGCAGGTCGTGGCCCATACCGTCGAAGCGGGATTCCGTGGGCACGGCGAGTACGGTGCGGGCGGCGCATTCTCATGGCACGCCGGTTATTTCCACGTCGACGCAGACGACGACATCCTGTTCGCGGCAAGCGCGATCGCCGGCCGCGCATTCTTCGAGAACATCGGCACGACGACGCGGCAGGGTGCGGAAATCTCGGGCAACTACACGCGCGGATCCTGGCGCTTCTCGCTCGGCTACACCCACACCGATGCGACCTTCGGCAATGCGCTGACCCTCAACAGTGCGGACAATCCGCGGGCCAACGCCGACGGCCTGATCTTCGTGAAACCGGGCGATCACCTGCCCGGCATACCGGCGAACATGGTGAAACTAGCCGCGGACTATCAGGCGACCCCGGACTGGACGATCGGGCTCGATGGCCGCTATGGCGACGGCCAGTGGCTGCGCGGCGACGAAGCCAATCTCAATCCCAAAACTGCGCCCTATTTCGTGCTCGATGTCACCACGCGCTATCGCTTCTGCCAGCAGGTCGAGCTGTTCGCGACGATCGAAAACCTGCTGGATCGGAAATACGAGACGTTCGGGAGCTTCTCACCGACATCGGATGTGCCGATCAGCGAGGTGCCGAACGCCAGCAATCCGCGAAGCCTGAGCCCCGCGCCACCGATTTCCGCGTATGGCGGGATCCGCGTGAAACTGTAGAGCACCTTCCGGCAGGCGCAATGGGCGCCGGCCGGAAGCGGTTCGTTCTAGATAAAATTCCCTGCCGAGAGGCTCGTGAGGTGCGAGCTGCCGGTGACGTCGATGACGAAGTCCTGTCCAGTCTGATAACCCGCCACGCCGTTGACATCGACGACGAGGAAGGTGTGGCCGGCCAGGTTACCGCTGTCGGCGGTGAAGAGGACGGCGTCGTGAGCGGCGAGGTGCGAGCCGTCGACGGCCGCTGCGAGTTCGGCGTCAAAATGCGCTCCGCCCTGGAGCACGCCTGAGGTGATGGCGGTGTCGATACCGTTGACGCTGACGCCCGTGAGCTTGAAGAAGTCGGCATTGGCGTCGAAGTTCTCCACCCTGTCGTAATGGGTGCTGGTGGAGTCCGCGACGGCGTTATAGACGAAGGTGTCGACGCCGGTCCCACCCATAAGGATATCGCTGCCGCCGCCGCCCGTGATCATGTTGGTGCCGTTGCCGGCCTTGATGATGTCGTTCGCCCAGCCGCCCGTGAGCGTGTCGTTGCCGGCGCCACCGACGACATCGAGAATGCCGCCTGTGGTGTCGTGGGAGCCGTCGAAGACGAAGCTGTCGGAAGCGCCGAGGGCATTGCCGGCCAGCGCCAGGCTATGGCCTGCGGTGACCGTGGCATTGTCGATTGTCAGGTTGTAGCTGTGGCCGGCCTTGAGGGTGATGCGCTCGATATTCGTGACGGTGGTGGCCCCCAGGGTGAGCCCTGACGAGTAGTCCCCGCTCAGGAACAGCGTGTCGGTGCCGCTGCCGCCGTCGATGGTGTCGGCCGCGGTCAGGTTGCCGTTCATCTCGATGACATCGTTGCCGCCGCCGGCGTGGACGGTGTCAGTGCCCGAGCCGGAACTGAAGAGGTCGTTGCCGTTGCCACCGGTGAGTACGTCGTTGCCCGAGCCGCTATAGATCAAATAATTGCCGCCTGCGGTGTCGGCGGAGGCATTGAAGGTCAGCCCGTGCGCAGGCCCAAGGGTTGCGGCGCGTACAGTCATCGTGTTGCCGGCCGCCACCGTGGCCGCATTCATGGTCAGGTTGTAGGTAAAGTTCCCGACAAGGACGAGGGTCTCGACGCTGACGAAGGTGGTGGCCCCGAGCGTGAGCCCGGCGGAGTAATTGCCATTGAGATAGACTTCGTCATTGCCCGCGCCGCCGTCGAAGGAATCGGCCGCGGTCAGACCGCCATGGAAGTTGGCCTTGTCATTGCCGCCGCCGCCCACGATGGTGTCAGTGCCGCCGCCAAAGCCGACACGGAAGATGTCGTTTCCGTTGCCGCCGGTCAGCGTGTCGTTGCCGAGCCCACCTTGGATCACGTAGTTCCCGCCCGTGGTGTCGGCGGAGGCATCGAAGACAAGTGCATCGCCGGCGCCCAGGGTGCTGGCATCGACCGTCATCGTCTGGCCCAGACCCACCGTGGCATTGGCCATGGTCAGATTGTAGCTGTGACCTGCCGTGAGGCTCAGGGTCTCGACATTGACCATGGTGGTGGCGTTGAACACCACCGCGTTGCCGCCGGAGTAGTTGCCGTTCAGATTGACCGTGTCGTTGTTGGTGCCGCCATCGATCTGGTCGCCCGCGATCAGGTTGGCTCCCATAAAGATCGTGTCGTCGCCACTGCCGCCGTTGAACGCGTCGGTGCCGCCGGAATGGCCCGCGCTGGTGTCGTGCGGGTCGGTGCCGGAGTTCAGCCCGTTGTCGTCATAGATGATGTCGTTGCCGATGCCGGCGTTGATCGTGTCGTTGCCGGTGGTCCCGATCAGGGTGTCGTTGGAGTCCACGCCATTGACGGTGATCGTCACCGTGACCTGCGAGCCGCCATCGACCGTGTAGGTGAAGGTATCGGTGGCGGAAGTGTCGCTGGCGCCGGAACTCGATGCCGCCAAGTAGTCGAAGGCATGGTTGGGGTCGTAGGTGTAGGTGCCGTCGGCATTCACCGTGAGCAAAGCACCCGAGGCCAGCGCGATCTGGGTCCCGACATTGGCGCCAGACCCGTTCACCTGGGTGATCGTGATGGCATCGCCATCCTTGTCGACGTCGTTGGCCAGAAGATTGGGATTGCCGCCCGAGCCGTTCACGGCGTCGGTCGTCTCGGTGGTGCTGAGGCTATCCGCATTGGCGACTGCCGGGCGGTCGAGGGTGAAGGTCAAGGTCTCGTTCGTGAAGCCCCCGAAACCGTCGCTGACCGTGAAGGTGATGGTGTCGAGCGGATGCGAGCCGTTCGCTGCCGCGTCGATCGCCGCGGTGTTGTCAGCATTGTAGGTATAGCTGCCGTCGGCATTGAGCGTGATGTGGCCATAGGTGGTCGCAAACGAATTGCCGACGTTGCCCGCCGAGCCGCCGACCGCGGAGATCGTCAGAGTGTCGCCGTCGCGGTCGCTGTCGTCTGTGAGAACGCCGGCCGCGGCATTGGCTGAAGCAGAGCCGCTCTCAGCAACCGTACCGCCCGAGTCGTTTACCACTGTCGGCGCGCGATCCAGCGTGACGACGATATTGGTCGTCGTCGTTCCGCCGAGTCCGTCGCTTGCCGTGTAGGAGAACGTGTCGGTCAGGTGCGCGCCGGTCGCCGCACCGTCGATAGCGGCGGTGTTGTCGGCCGTGTAGTCGTAGCTGCCGTCGCCATGGATGGTGATATGGCCGTAGGTGCCAGCCACCGAGGCGTTGACATTGCCCGCTAGGCCGTTGACGGCGGACACAGTCAGCGTATCGCCGTCGCGGTCGCTGTCGTTCGTCAGAACATTACCCGTCGCATGCGTCCCGCTCTCGACTGCATCGCTTGCGGGCGCGTCCGACACAACCGTTGGCGCGCGGTCGATGGTGACGACGATGTTCGTCGTGGTCGTGCCGCCATGGCCATCGCTTGCCGTGTAGGAGAACGTGTCGGTCAGGTGCGAGCCCGTGGCCGCAGCGTCGATTGCGACAGAATTGTCGGCTGTGTAGCTGTAAACGCCATTGGAACCGATCGTGATGTGGCCGTACGTGCCGGCAACCGAACTCCCGACATTGCCGCCCACGCCATTGACCGCGGAAACGACCAGCGTATCGCCATCGCGGTCGCTGTCGTTGCTCAGCACATTGCCATTTACCGACGAACCGCTCTCCAGCGCCTCGCTCGCGGGCGCGTCGGAGACGACCGTGGGCGCACGGTCGATGGTGACGACGATGTTCGTCGTCGTCGTGCCGCCCAGCCCGTCGCTTGCCGTGTAGGAGAACGTGTCGGTCAGGTGCGAGCCCGTGGCCGCAGCGTCGATGGCGACCGAATTGTCGGCCGAGTAGCTGTAGCTGCCGTTGGAATTGATCGTGATGTGGCCATAGGTACCGGCAACCGAACTCCCGACATTGCCGCCCACGCCGTTCACCGCCGAAACGACAAGCGTATCGCCGTCGCGGTCGCTGTCGTTGGTCAGCACGTTGCCATTGACCGCGGAACCGCTCTCGACCGCCTGGCTTGCGGGTGCGTCGGAGACAACCGTCGGCGCGCGGTCGATGGTGACCGTGAGGGTCTGGCTCGCCGTGCCGCCATGGCCGTCGCTTGCCTGATAGGTGAAGCTGTCGGTCAGGTGCGCGCCGGTCGCAGCACCGTCGATCGCCGCGGTCTTGTCGGCGGTGTAGTCATAGCTGCCGTCGCCATGGATGGTGATATGGCCGTAGGTGCCGGCCACCGAGGCGTTGACGTTGCCCGCCAAGCCGTTCACCAGCGACACCGTCAGGCTGTCGCCGTCGCGGTCGCTGTCGTTCGTCAGCACGTTGCCCGTCGCATGCGTCCCGCTCTCGACTGCCTCGCTCGCGGGCGCGTCCGCCACAACCGTCGGCGGACGGTCGAGGGTGACCGTGATGGTGGTCGTGGTGGTGCCGCCATGGCCGTCATTGGCCGTGTAGGTGAAGGTATCGGTCAGGTGCGAGCCCGTGGCCGCGCTGTCGATCGCAGAGGTGTTGTCGGCATTGTAAGTATAGCTGCCGTTCGAGGCGATCGTGATGTGGCCGTAGGTACCCGCGACCGAATTGCCGACATTGCCGCCCACGCCGTTGACCGCCGAGACCGTCAGGCTGTCGCCGTCACGGTCGCTGTCGTTGGTCAGCACATTGCCGCTCCCCGATGCGCCCTCAACTGCGGCACCGGAATCGGTGACAACCGTCGGCACGCGGTCGATGGTGAAGGAGACGGTCGTGGTCGTCACCCCGCCCAGACCGTCGCTCACGGTATAGGTGAAGGTGTCGACAAGATGCGAGCCCGTCGCCCCACTCGCGATGTTCGCCGCGTTGTCGGCGACGTAGCTGTAGCTGCCGTTGGAGTTCAGCGTCAGGTGGCCGTAGGTACCTGCAAGCGAGTTGCCAACATTCGCACCTGAGCCGTTGACTGCCGTCACGACGATCGCGTCCGCGTCCTTGTCGGTGTCGTTGCCGAGCACGCCCGTACCCGCCGTCCCGGACGTCCCGGTCACCGTCGCCGTCTCGACAACCGCATAATTGTCCGCTGTCAAGGTCGGCGCACGGTCGATAACAACGGTGGTGATCTGCTCGTTCGAGTCCGCGAGCGAGGCGTGGACGTCGGTGACGCCATCGTTGGCCGTCCAGTTGATAATGCGGGTCGGATGCGAACCGGTCGAGTTGTCCGTGCCGGAATCCTGGAAGCTGATCTGCGACAAGAGCGTCTGATAGGTCGCAAACGAGACGTCGCCCGAGAGCGTCAGCGCGTGGGTCGACGAGTTCCAGCTGATTGTCACGCCGGAGATCGTGCCGCTCTGCGCGCCGTTGCAGAACAGATTGTCGCCCGACTGCGCGTTGGTGATGGTGATGGTGAAGTGATGGAGGTCGACGTTGTCGATGTCGGTGATCGATGCCGCTGCGGTCAGAAGCGTGATCGCCGAACCGCCCTGCACAGCTTCCGTTGTCGTCGCGGAGAGCGAAGCCAGCGTCGGCAGGTCGTCAAATACCATCGAGTTGACGTAGGCGCCGTCGCTCGTGTGGTTGCTGTCGAACAGCGCGAAGTTCGTTGCGCTCGTAAAGCTGTGCCCGTCCGCCGCCAGCACGAACTGCACAACCTCCCCCGTGACCTGATCTGCGTAATAGAGGGTATGGCTCTTGGGGTCGATCTCGATATTGTCCCCGTAGAACGTGGGATAGGTGACCGACACACCGCCCGGGATGGTCATCTTCGTAGCGGTACCGCCGGTGATCGGCATCCACCAGATCGCATTCTGCGTCACGTTCGTGCTCGGATTCGTGCTCGACGTGGTGAAATAGATGATGCTGCGGCCTTCATCGACCGCAAGGCCGGTGATGTAGCCGCTGCTGTCATTGACCGGGAACTGGGCCTGGTTTGAGAGCAGTGTCGGCGTCGGTGCGTTGCCACCGCCGACCGAGCCCGTGGTGCTCACCTTGAACACGCCGTTGGTCTTGAAGCCCCAGAAATTGCCCGGGTCGGCGTTGTTGTCGTCGACGTAGTAGAGCGTGCTGCCGTCGTGGCTCATATACATCGCGCGCGCGTCGGCATAGACGTGGCCCGTCGATGTCGAATCGATCAGCACGTTGTTGAGGTTGATCGAGAAGGAATGGGTCGTGTCGTTCCAGCTATAGGGGTTGGTAATCGCGCCGGTCGTCTGGTTGTACGTGATCTTGATGATGTCGCCGCCGTCCGAGAGGTAGTCGTAGCCGAACAGGCCCGCGAAGATCGTGTTCGTGACCGGGTTGACCGCGAAGCAGTTCATCACGTCCTGGTCGACGGTGCTGGCGACGACCGTGTCCGTGAGGAACGCACCCGTGCTGATGCTGCTGACCCTCAGGTGAAAGTCTTCGCTCAGCGAGAAGAACAGGCCCGCCGACGTGTCCAGCGCGATCGTCTGATTGATACCGCCCGCATTCTGTTCCTGCGCGACGATCTGGTCATCGCTCAAGCCGTCGGAATCGGCATGCTCGATGCGGAAGTCGGAGTGGCCATCGGGGTTGCCAATGCCGTCGCCGGCGCCGCCAAACCAGAGCTGGCCGGCAACGGGAACGGAGGGCGGCAAAATATGGGGATCGCCACCGCCATGCGACGCAGCGTCGAAATGGAAATCGCCCTGGCGCGAATGGGAGGTATCGACCAGGATCTGCGGCGCCGCCACGACAGACATGTCGCCCGCGCCGGCGAAGGTCTGCGCGCTCGACAGCGAGAACGAGGGGGAAATGCCCTGGCCATTCGCCGGTGGAGCAATGATCGCCCCATTGGATGTGTCGGCGAAAACGTGATGACCACCGTGATTGTCTTGCACATAGGACGATACGGCCGCGTGAGCGCGCGCGTCGCCGGCCTGAGAGACGACCCGCTGCGATCCGGAAATGTCGTGATTGGTGGTATGGCGCTGCAGGGATGGGGCAGGTGCCGCACTGCTATGCGATTGCGTAGCGGGAGCAACGTGCTCAACCAGCTCCGGCATCACCAGGCGAATCGGAGAGTCATCATGCTCGCCTACGCCCGACAGCGCGCCGAAATCCTGCATGGCAAAATTGAGCAAAGAACCGTCATTACGGCCACGCGTCGAATTCATAACATACCCCTTCGCTTGTACGCTTGAGCAACAAGCCCGATAGTTCCAGGCGGTCGTCCCATCCCGCTGGCACCACTATAGGTTCGGACTTTCGCGAATTCATATCATCGCGGGCACGTTGCTACAAGGAATTGCAATCGCGATGGCATGCCGGTGCCAACGTATTTCCGTTTGTCATTGAACAGACGCATAAGCTTATTCAAATTCGAATTTGAATTAACCCTCGTGTCACAATCGCCAACAAGAAGAGGCTATTAGCAATCTGCGCGTCGTCGATTTACCGCCGCGATAGCGTCGGATGTGTTCCCGAGGAGATTGTAAACGGCAAATGCCGGTGTTAATGAAGCGGTGGGTGTCGAAGGGAGCGGATTCGCATGTCCCAGCCATATGTGGGCCAAGTCCTGATGTTCGGCGGCAGTTTTGCCCCGGCTGGCTGGATGATGTGTCAGGGTCAGCTTGTGCCGATCTCGGAAAACGAGACCTTGTTCCAGCTTATCGGCACGACCTATGGCGGCGACGGCGAGTCGACCTTTGCGCTGCCCAACCTCTCCGGGCGCATTCCCATTCATCAGGGAACAGGTTCCGGGCTCTCGACCTATAACATCGGCGAGGCCGCTGGCGTGGAACAAGTGACGCTGACCCAGCAGCAGATTCCCCAGCACAATCACCTGGCACTGGTCGTCTCCGGATCGCCCGCCAACTCCAACAAACCCAACATCAGCGCGGTCTCTGCCGATCAGTCGGCCCAGGTACCCGGTGGCGGGCAGCTCTTCTGCTATGCGCCGACGGGCGGTGCCCAGCAGACGATTGCTCCGCAGACAATCCAGGGCACGGGCGGAAGCCAGCCACACGAGAACATCCAGCCGATCCTGACGATAACGTACGTCATTTCATTGTTCGGCGTGTTCCCGACGCAGTGATCTTTTCCCTCCACCACTGAAGTGGATACCGACCATGTCTGCACCGTTCGTTGCCGAAATTACGATGTTTGCGTTCAATTTCCCACCCAAGGGATGGGCATTCGCCGCGGGACAGCTTCTGCCGATCTCGCAGAACACCGCCCTCTTTTCGCTTCTGGGCACGTTTTATGGCGGAGACGGCAAGTCGACGTTTGGGCTCCCCGACATGCAGGGCAACGCGGCCGTCGGCCAGGGCCAGAGTTCTGCCAGCGGCTCGGAGTACTTTATAGGAGAACTGACGGGCGTCCAAAACGTCACGCTCCTGACGACCGAGATACCGTTTCACAGCCACAGCTTTGCCGCGACGACCGTAACCGGCACGACGATTACGGCGGCGGGCAACCAGATCGCCCAGGCCGCGGCCGGCGGAAAGCAGGGCAGCTGGACCGGAAATTATCTGAGCACGGCGAGCCCGCAGACGCCGATGGTCAAAGGCACCAGCATCACGGGCGGCAGCTTGCCCCACAACAACATGCAGCCCTATCTGACCCTCAATTTCTGCATCGCGCTGCAGGGCGTGTTCCCCGCGCGTCCCTGAACAGGAGCCCGAACAATGTCGACGCCATTCATGGCACAGATCGAAATCTTCTCCTTCAACTTCGCGCCAAGGGGCTGGGCGCAGTGCAACGGCCAGCTCCTACCGATCAACCAGAACCAGGCGCTGTTCTCGCTGCTTGGGACGACCTATGGCGGTGATGGGCGTGTGAACTTCGCCCTGCCCGACCTGCGCAGCCGGGTGCCGATTTCCATGGGCGCGGGGTTTTCCTTGGGCGAAAGAGGCGGAGAGGAGGCCCACACGATCAACATCAGCGAGCTGGCGGCCCATAACCATGCGGTCATGGGCGACGTGAACAACGGTACGGTGGCGTTGCCGGCGAGCAATACGGTGTTTGGCGTCGGCAATGGCGTTGCGAACCCCGGCGGCAATTTCAACATCGACCTTTACAGCACGTCCAACCCCAACAACACGATGTGGCCCGGCACGATCGGGAACACCGGCGGCAGCCAGGCGCACACGAACATCATGCCCTATCTTTGCCTGAACATGTGCATCGCGCTGCAGGGCATCTTCCCGTCGCAGACCTGAGCGGACTTCAGTTGAAGACGGCCTGATAGTCCTGCCACTCGGGTTCGGGCGTGAAGACCGGCGTCACGTACATCGCGTATGTAGGGCCGTCCTCGAAGGTGCATTCCCGCATGCCTTCGGTCATGTAGTGTTGAAGCTTCGGCGAACGGAAAATCAGGATGAAAGGATCGCGTTTCGCACTCGCGATGAATTTTTCCCCCTTGATGACCTTGACGAGCGGAAACGTGAACGGCGAGTTCGAGAAGGTCACATTTTTGCCGACCAGCGGTTCGAAGTGATGATGTTCCAGAAATATGTCGGCCATCCGGTGCTCCCTCGCGCGATAGGATAAGAGTGCCCGATCAGCGCGCTTGAAGGAAGTGTTTCACGTGTCGCGATGCTACGAAACCCGATGCGGCACCGTCACGATGCGGCCGGAACGACCGGACGACGACGCATTCCTGTTCGCGCTGTTCCGCGCTCACACCGAACGTCCGCTGCGCCGCGCCGGAATGGCCGATGCCGCGATCGAGACCATGGTTGGATTTCAGTACCGCTCGCAGAGCGCCAACAACCGAGCGCTCTTCCCGAACGCGGCATTCTCCATCATCGAGATGGATGGCGCGCCGATCGGCCGGTTGATCGAGCACGACGAAGGCGAGACGGTCTATTTCGTCGATTTCGCGCTGTTGCCGGAGCACCAGGCCAAGGGTCTCGGCACCGCCTACATCGAGATGGTGGCCGACGAATGGGCCACGAAGGCCCGCGCAGCGCGCGTCGAAGTGCGCTATGACAACGCCCATTCGCTCAAGCTCTGCAAGAATCTCGGCTTTGTGCTGCTCGAGGACAAGAGGATGGGATACGTCAATCTGATCCGGCCAGCGGATCCGGCGAAGCGCGCAATGCCATGAGCCGCGCATGGGACTGACCGTCGACACGCCGCAGGGCCCCTTCACACTGGCGCGCAGCTGCGATGGCTGCACGCTGTGCTGCAGGGTGATGGACGTGCCCATCCCGCTCGACAAGCCGATGAACGTGATGTGTAGGCATTCCATCCCGGGGAAAGGTTGCGGCATCCACGAGACGCGGCCGCAGGTGTGCCGGCACTTCCACTGCGTCTGGCTGATGGACGGCAATCTCGGCGAAGAGTGGCAGCCCGAGCGCTGCCACATGGTCCTGTGGCTCGATCTCGACGGGCGACGCTTCAACATCAACGTCGATGAGGATCATCCCGACGTGTGGCGCGCCCAGCCCTACTACCCATACCTCACCTCACTGGCGGCCTATTCCCTGCCGCGCGGCGGCCAGGTCGTCGTCTATGTCGGCAAGGAGGTGTTCGTCATGCTGCCCGGCGGCCACACGGAGCTGGGGATTGTCGGACCCGGCGAATACATCTTCATCGAGAACAAGGGCGACGGCGCGTGGAACGCGCGCAAGGTCGACGCCGTGGAAGCGGCCGCACTCCGCACAGCGGGCCGCGCCCCTTAGGCGGACCTGCCGCAAACGCGGACACGCCGCTACGTGGATTTGTGGTAATGTTTGGCGGAGGGATGGTTCTCCCGCCAATTCGGTAAGCATTCTCTGCTGTAACAGAGTGCTTTTTTGGAATTCGGCGCGAGTACCCGAAGCGGTTCATCGGATATGGACGCATCTCTGGCGAAGTTCCGGTGGCATGCGCGCACGCGTCTGCGCAGCGCGCTGCCCGCGTTCGAGCGGCATTTCGGCCTCATCGCGGGCTTCTGCGCGTTCGAAATCGCATACTATTTCGCCTATCGCTCCGGTATGGAATTCGGCTCCCAGGCGGCGTCGCCGTTCTGGCTTCCCGACCCGATCCTTTTGTGTGCCCTGCTGCGCAGCCGTCCAAGGAACTGGTGGATATTTCTTCTCGCGCCGCTCCCGATCCGTCTTTTCTCCGATGTCGCGCAGGGCAATCCGGCCTGGTTTCTGCTCGGTTCCTATTGCGTGGACACTGCGAAGGGCCTGGTGGCTGCGCTTGCCTTGCGGCGCGTTCTGGCGAATCCGATCAGGCTGGAGACGATACGTGATTTCGCCTGGTTCGGATTGATCGCCGTCCTGCTCGTTCCCGCGGCGTCGGGCTTCGCTGGCGCAGAGCTGCGAAACCTGAGGGGCGCCGATTTTTGGATGTCCTGGCAGCAATGGTTCATGGGTGACGCGGTTGCGCAACTCGTCGCCACGCCCGCCATTCTCTATTGGGTCTTCTCCAGGCCCTGGCAGATGAAGCTGCCTCCTTCATCGCGCATCTTCGAAGCCGGTTTTCTGGCGGCTGCAATCATCCTCACGAATTACTTTGTGTTCCAACACAGCGATCAGCTGCCGCATCTGGCGGCGTCACGATTCTACCTGCCGGTACCCTTCCTGTTTTGGGCCGCCTTGCGGTTCGGCATGGTGGGCGCTTCGGCGGCGGTCGCGATCATCACCTTCTTTGGCGTGAGATCGGCCCTCTCGAACGGCGGACCGCTTTACAGCGAGGGGCCGGAGGGGGTTGCGCTGGTTCTGCAGAATTTTCTGCTGTTGCGCGCCGTTCCGCTCTATCTGGTCGGAGCCTCGGTAGACCAGCGCCAGGCCGTGGAAAGCGCGCTGCGCGACAGCGAGGCGCGTTTTCGCGCCATGGCCAACACCGCGCCGGTCTTTCTCTGGACGACGGGCGTCGACAAGGGATGCGATTTTGTCAATCAGAGCTGGGTTGCCTTCACCGGAAAGAGTCTGGAGCAGACACTCGGCAACGGGTGGGCGGAAATCCTTCATCCGGACGACAGGGATCGCATTTTCCATCTCTACAGTTCCGCCTTCGATGCGCGAACGCCTTTCGAATGGGAATATCGCCTGCACCATCACAGCGGCGAGTATCGTTGGATTCTAGCCAAGGGCGTGCCCCGCTACAGTTCGGCGGGCGAATTCCTGGGTTACATCGGTAGCGCCGTCGATATCGGCGAACGCAAGCTTGCCGAGGAATCGAACCGCGCGCTGGCGCACATCCAGCGCCTTGCCATCATGGGCGAGCTGACAGCGGCCATCGCTCACGAGGTCCGCCAGCCGCTCAGCGCCATCCGCACCAACGCCGATACGGCCCAGTTGCTGCTGGCGTCGGCCACCCCGCCGCTCGAAGAGGTCAGGGCCATACTGACCAGTATCCAGAAGGACGATATCCGGGCCAACGACGTGCTGAGCCGCATCCGGGACTTCCTGCGCAAACGCGAACCGGAGATGGCCCAACTCGACATCAACACCGTTGTCCGCGAGGCCGTCCGCTTCGTGGGCGCAGAAGCGATCCGGCGGCGCGTCGCGATCGACCTGGATTTCGCAGAAGATTTCCCCCCCGTCTTCGGCGATCAGGTTCAGTTGCAGCAAGTCCTGCTGAACCTGATCGTCAATGGCATGGATGCCATGGAAAACCTGCCCCCGGCCGAACGGCGCCTGACCCTGCGCACGCGCCAAGGCCGAGACGACACCATCGAGGTTTCCGTCATCGACTGCGGCATGGGGATCCCCCACAGCGATCTTCCACATCTGTTCGATACATTCTTTACGACCCGCCCGGACGGCATGGGGTTAGGCCTTTCGATCGCCTGGTCCATCATCGTGGGACATCACGGGCGCATCTGGGCGGAGAACAACGATCCGGCCGCCGGCGCGACGTTTCATTTGAGCATACCGGCGATGCGTCAGCCGGCCTGACGCGGCGCATCGCCAGGGACAGGATCAGGACAGGATTTTGCGTTGCGGCATCAATCCTGCCCGCATATAGTCCGCCCCCTTTCGCTACCCTTGGGGCTCCCACCCCGGCTTGACCTGGGTGAGCGGGGCACGGAGCGTGGCGCAGCCTGGTTAGCGCACCAGTCTGGGGGACTGGGGGTCGTGGGTTCAAATCCCGCCGCTCCGACCAATAAAAACAGATAGTTATTGTGATTTTTAAGTCCGGCAGATTTGTCAGGCTAACGATCAGGCTAACAGTGACACTCGGCGACGTTTTGTGTGTCGATTGATCTGGCGCTGCTGACAAGTTGAAAAGCGGACCAAAACTCGTTCGCCAAGTCGAGTTCTTACGTGCTCATTTGCTACGGAATTTCTTCGATCCAGAGATATCTGCACTAACGCCCAATGTTTTTGGAATTCTCGTCGATACATTTTCAATTGCGTCGATATCTTGCGAGAAAAAACAACCAGACATAGGTTAAAACAGGTGGGGCTGACGACATTGTCGAGGGGGACTGCTGTGGCGGCGACTGGACCTTTGGGGTCTACAAAACACCCATTAGAAATGACGATCAACAAGCGGTTCTTTGTTTCGATGTTGACTCGGGACATCGAGCTGGAAGACGCAATCCTAGATTTGCTTGACAACTGTCTCGATGGAGTCATCAGGTCGACGAGCAGTGCACCCAATTTAAAAAAGCCGTATCGAGGTCACTGGGCCAAGATTACGATCAACGCAAACAAATTCGAAATATTCGATAATTGCGGAGGTATACCGGGTCCTCTGATCGAAGCGGCATTTGCAATCGGTCGTACTCCAGTCGCAAATGAACATCACAAGACTATAGGGGTATACGGAATTGGGATGAAACGTGCCATTTTCAAAATGGCACTCGAAGCGAAGGTAGAATCCCAGTCGACATATGGGTTTGAGGTGAACATTGATGAAAAGTGGCTTACTAACGAACACAACTGGAGACTGGCGTTCAAGCGCACGCGCACAGATTTTAATCAAGGCACGCGGATTACGCTCACGCGTCTGAGGCCTGAAATCAGTAAACGCTTCTCAGAGGCAGCCTTCGTCGCGAAGTTGAATGAGTTCATTTCTCGTCAATATGCGGTCATTCTCAATAAGGGTTTTCGGGTTGAGCTAAACGGCACAAATATCGATCCTGCACCGATTTCGATCCTCTCAATGCAGTTCAGTGACATGGTCGAGGGCGAACCGGCGCTAACACCTTATATGCTGAGGTTTGATACACCCAAAGTCAAAGTGAGTATGTGGGTGGGAATGTATCGCAGCCCTCCTGAAACCGAGAGCGACGAAGACAACGAGGCCGAACAGAGACAGAGCAGTGACAACTCTGGTTGGACGATAATTTGCAATGATCGGGCTGTTGTATCGAATGACACGACTATCACCACAGGCTGGGGCGAAGCTGGCGTGCCGAGGTTCCATCCCCAGTTTATTGGAATTCGCGGTATTGTCGAAATGGAGTCCGAGTATCCGCTCGAACTCCCACTCACGACCACCAAGAGGGGACTGGATGCATCGTCAGTATTGTTTCTGACTCTGAAGGATTACATGCGTGAGGGCATCAAAACGTTCACTAGTTTTACAAATCATTGGAAGGCGGAACGTAGCGGCGCCAGAAAGCTCTTTGAGCGCGCGTCACTATTGGAGTTAACCGAGTTGCGAGCATTGAGAAATGCGGCATCGATGTCTCCCGTGCAGAAACTCCCGGGAGCGCAACGCTACAAACCATTTCTGCCGTCTCCTCAACCGAGCGAATTCAAGAGAATATCATTTCTCAAACACAAAACGGCGATTGCCCAGGTGGCTCGGAGCTTACTCGATGATCCTTCCGCAAAGCCCTCCGATGTGGGCATTGCTTGTTTTGATGAGGCTTACAAAAAAGCGGGGCGCCAATGAACGGCGCAGATCTCAATCCAGTAGGGGGCGATGCAGGCGCATTTGGAGTGAACTACGCGCTGCGGCCCCACAAGTTTGTTGATCGCAAGGTATTTATGGAAGTTCTGAATCGGTTTGGGAGCTGTGTATCACTGGATGGTCACGCTTATGTCGGATTGGGAAGCTTCGCCTTAGAGGACCATAAGTTGATGAACGCAACTTTTGGAACACGCACGCTTATCTCCCTCGAGGTGGAATCGGATGTCGTCGCTCGTCAACAATACAACAAGCCTTTGGCATGCATTAAGCCGACTAACTATTCTACCAACGACTTTATACTGCACCGAGAAACTATTCTCGCAGGCGCTGGAACAGACCCTGACGCCAACATCATTGCTTGGTTTGATATGACAAGCGCACAGTCGGTGCGCGCTCACGTTGACTCCTTCGGCGAGCTGCTAAAGGGGTGCAAGACGGGAGACGTCGTGCGGGTCACGGTAGATGTTGATAGCAAAACACTGGTCCGAAAACTTGATGCCGAGACTTCTGATCAACATCACAGGCGACAACTCCTTCAGCTCCGCGAGTTGTTGGGCCCCTACATGAGCCCCGGCGCCACCGCTAGGAAGCTATCAGAAAAGCTGGGCATCGCGAATGTCATAGTTCAAGCCTTTAAACTGGTTGCGGAAGATGCATTTCAAAATGACAGGTCTCGTCTATTCCAACCGCTCTCATTGACGACTTACGCTGACGGGCACCGAATGCTCAGCGTTACCGGCGCCGTTGTAAAAGTGGTTGACGTCAAAAAATTCAAAAAACGTATGAACTTGGGAAGCATACCAGGCGGAGCATCTGCTTGGGGCTCTTTAACAAACATTCAAATTCCTCAATTGACGGTGTGGGAGAAACTAAACCTCGATCAACATATAAATGTTAAGACCCCGACACAGCTTGCGGCAGAGTTGGGTTTCAGGTTGCACGAGACTATCTCTACTGAAGACCTCATCGACGGCTATGCTATGTTTCACCGATTTTATCCCAACTTTAGGCATTTTGTTCTTTGAGATTGACCTGACCGTCGCGCGACGCAACATACCTTGATGCAGAATCAACGCTGTTGTGGCAGTGTATGACGAGCTACGCAGCATTCATTGCGACCAGAGCCGATTGCGGTATCAGCGGGAAACAGCCCTCGCATGAAATCGCTCGCGATACGAAAGCAACTCCGCGTCGGATATCATCGAGGCGGGAACTAGTTTGAAGTGCTCTTCGCTGATCTTCGAGACATTGTAGTCGGCGTCCGTCGCGGCTTCGATCAGTGCAATCGTATAAATCTGGCCAAAACCCTCGATGTGCTCAACTTCCAAAGTCGTCGCAGCCAGATTGCGGGGGATCATGTTTGGAAATTGCTCCGCACATACGAAGTGGTCAGTTACAATCTGGACCGCACCGATCCTTTCGTTTCGGCTCTTGGCCTGGATGGGAATAATGAACTGCGCGCCGACTCCGTTTACGCCAACGTAGATTTCATCGAGCTCAGTTTGAGCACCATTAAAATGCGCGATCGTCGTACGCTTGTGGCTTTGTAACTGGAACGAAGCCATGCCTAGAAAAATGTCGACCAGCCGGCAATACCGAATTCTAGCCAGCACGGCTTGCTCATCACCTTTTGCGTATCGCGCAACTATTTGCGGCGTCGAGTCCGGAACTTTGATCGGGAGCTTAGAGGTATCGGGGTCCAAGAACGCTCGTGCAGCCAAAACGAAACGATAGCGACTTTTCCCGTTAGGAAGTAGCAGCCACGCTTTGCCGGCCGGTGCACTCTTTTGAATCTCGGCCGGGAGGTCTTCCCGGCCGTGCCTAATTGAATAGATGTTATCTCCCAGATTCTTCGGTACCTTGATCCCCAACTTGTCAGCAATTTTGCCGATGTCCTCTCGGTCCCAGTCAAACCCGCTAGATTTGCCATCCCAGAATTTTTCGAAAAGCCCGTTCATAATTTGAACGTATCGCGTCTCATTGGGATTAATCGCTATCCGCAATGCGTCGAGTGAACTGATGTCGCCGAATTTCTCTTGCCAGGATTTGATCGTCGTGGCCGCTCGGCCAGAAGAAGTCGCAACATCGGATAATACGGCCCCGGTCCTTAGTTGTTCCAATGCGTTCCAGATTTCTTCGGGCTCCGCCACGCTCATGATGGCCTTCGCTGTCGGGGCTGCCGACATCGCGTCAAAACCGACGCGGCATTTGCCGCTCGAGCTAGAGCCCTCTTAGGCCGCTTTTCGAGCATCGGTTTCCTCTTTCGTGCTATTTCTGTCGCGCCTCGGGATGACATCGGCGGGAACGCCGTAGTATTCGGCGGCCTGAGCGAGGGTCAAAGAGAGTAATTTCGGATTGCCGAGCGCGACAATCTCTTTTGGCGATTGCGGGCGAAGCCGCATCGCCTTGACGATCTCGCCCGCGACGGCACGAGCGAGCAATGGTGGCACAGAATTTCCGATCTGACGAAAGCCATGCCATTTAGTAACGTGAAAGCGGAACCAGTCAGGATAGGAGTGAAGCCGCGCCGCTTCGCGCACGGTAATGCAGCGCGCGTAAAGATAGTGGATGGGTCTCGGTGATGTAAACGCGCCGCGATCAGTATTCGTGCCGGCGCGCAACGTGTTGCAAACTCCGTGGGGATCGAGTTTGTGAAAGCGGCTGATCGGCTCGGTTTGGCCCGGTTCGGTCAGCGCAAACCGCTTGCGCGACACGGCGCTGTGGTCGGCCCGCATGCTCGAAGTAAGAACGCCGGGATCAAAGCGGCGGCGAAAACCGAAATGCGTTGGCTTGTTCCCGGATTCACGAAGCATACGGGCATATACCGACGGCGTGAGAAGATCGGATGCTACGCTGTCTCCCCAAATCAACTCCCGAAATTGCTCGGCGTCCGGAATGTCGGCCAATGCCTCGCTGCATGTCACCCGCTTAGTAGAAGCCGGATAGGTCGGAATACTCAGGCCCTTTCGAGCGCCGACAAGGAATAGACGTCGGCGGTCCTGCGGGACGCCGTGTTCGGCGGCATTGAGAACGCGATAGGGAGTCAAAATGTCGTAATCCCGTGACAGCGAACGGATGAGCTCGTCGAGAAATTGCTTATGCTTGCCAAGCGTGAGACCCTTGACGTTCTCGAATACAAAATATTTCGGCAGAATCTCGCGAACTAAACGGACGTAGTGCTTAACCAGCGAATTGCGCGGATCATCGAGCGCCCGCTGGCCGATCATCGAAAAGCCTTGGCAGGGAGCGCCGCCGAACACGACGTCAACGTCGCGTCTCCCGATGCCGGCCGCGGCACGGATTTCGTTTCCGGATACCTTCGAAACGTCCCGACACATCATCGCGCAAGAGGGAAAGTTGAACTCATGAACGGCGCAGTGAACAGGATCAATTTCGACTGCCGCGACCACATCGAAACCGGCTTGTTCGAAGCCAAGGCTCAATCCGCCGGCTCCTGCGAAGAGGTCGATGCCAATAGGCCGCATTAGCCATACTCCCGGATTGGAACAAAAGACGAACTATCGATCGAGAATTGATCGGCTAGGACAGAAAGTCAACGATTCGCTGGCGCACTGCCAGCATGTCTTTCAGTTCGCATTGCCAAATCACAAGAACTTTCCACCCCAATGCGCGTAGTCGGCGGATGTTCCGCCGGTCTCGACCTTGGTTGGTCTCGATCTTGTCCGACCAGAAGGCCTTATTCGATTTCGGAAGGTGTCCCTTGGGGCATCTGTGGCCGTGCCAATAGCAGCCATGTACGAAGATCGCGCGCTTGATGGGCCCGAGCGCGATGTCGGGCTTTCCCGGAAGGTCTTTGCGGTGGAGACGATAGCGATAGCCCAGCGCATGCAGCATGCGACGCACGATCAATTCTGGAATCGTGTCGCGTCCCTTGACGCGGGACATAAGCCAAGAACGCCTTTCGCGCGATAATCTGTCCATGGATATCCAAACTAGCAACCGCGAACCGCGATTGTATGTCTTCCAATATTGTCGTGTATGCCCAACCCCCCTGTTAGAGGGGGGGGTGTTGTACTCCCTCCGTTCCAGATGGAGTCGGATGCGCGCTTCGCGCAGAGGCAGCGCGGATTTGGGAGCCGGTGATGCAAATCTCGGGCTTTCTCGGAGAGAGTGCGCCCAGCTTGGCCACTGCGGGTTTTGGAGAGACGGAAAAGGCACCCCAAATTAAGGGGCGCCTCTTCCGTGAGCCGCTGGGGCTCCCAAAGCCCGAGCGCCGCTGCCAGGCTCGCTCGGGAAACCTCGTGCAATTGAAATAGCCCATCACGTGCTTGCGCCTGAACTGGGATGAGACCGCCGAGCGCTGCGAGCCTGATCTCGTCGCGCGACCTGTTCAGCTTCCCAAATATCAATTTCAGCTTTGAACCACGCGACATTCCGGGAACCGATTTTGATGGGCGCGGGAAATTCGCCACGTTGCACGCGGCGCGCAAGTGTCACTCGATTGGCGACGTAACCTGCTTCGACGAGTTCTTCGAACGTAATGAGTTTTCGCATGGTTGTTCACAGTGATTCAGCGCGAACAATTCAGTCTCAGCAATCGAATGACGGCAAGATGGCCCGATGGTACTTCGAGGCTCAGAGTACCAACAATCTATCGAGCCATTTCAGACTGAGCGCGAACGGCTATGAACTCAGGAGTTTGGCGATTTTCTTTCGTAGGACTTGAATGCTAGCAAATCCACGCTCGCTACTCCGACGTTTTTGGATATCTCGGGCTATTTCCGCTTTGCTCCAATCCGGATGACGCTCACGCAGCCGTCGCACTTCGGACTCCAACGTTTGAAGCCTGGTCTGCGCCACCTTGTGATCTCGCGTTAGGCGGCTTGGGTCGTTGCGTTTGTAGATTGCGGCGCGGCCCAAATTGGCAAATTCGCCGACTTCATTTCGGCCCGCGAACGCGGCGGCCTGAACAGCGCCGCCCCAATCGCCACCAAATACTCGCTCACGGGTTTCTTCGCAAAAATCTATGCAATCTAGCTTGGGCCTCAACTGCATGAACCGAGCTAGGGGCATCCCTCCCAAGTTGGCAATATGTCTCTCGCGCAAATCATCAATGGAAATCTTAGCCCCACGTAGTTCTTGGGCCATTCTCCAGGCCGTGTGATCAAGTGTAACAACCGCGTTTGCCAGGGCAGAGCGCTGTACGGGCGTGAGGTCCTTATAGTGTCGTGATTTCGATAGCCAAGCCTTGATGAGCTTCACATGTTCGGCCGGGAATGTTTTGTAGTCAGGGGGCCAGGGATGTCGCCAAGTCGAGGGATATTCGTTCACGGCTCGCCCTTGCGAAATTTCAAGATATTTTTGTCCGCATGTTCAGGCGCGATGAGAGCCGCGATGTGCGAGCTCCAGGCGTCGAGAGCGCGCCGCTTCTCCTCAAGGTACGGGTGACGCTGGTATACCCCGGCTACCCCACTTCGAAACCCGCCCGAATGGTTCAGCACCATTTCGATGATGTGCGGCTGAACACCGATACGCGCCATGCCAGTTGCGCAGCTGCGCCTCAGATCGTGAAGGGTCCAAGAAGGAAGGGGTCTTGCTTTTGAAGGGTCTTTGCCCAGCCCCTGTGCGGCTTTGCGACGGTTTTCCAAGACCCTTGCGTCAAGGGTGGTCTTGGCACGGGAATATCCGGACACCGGGGTTCTACCCGTTGTCGTGAACACTGGCAGCCTGCCGGGGTCTTGCCCGGAGGTAGGGGGTCTATCCCCGGGAGCTAGCCCTACCGCTACGAACTGCGGGGCTTTGTTGATGATTTCGAGCAACAGTGGCGCAATGGGTACGACGTGCTCTTTGTTGTTCTTCGTATGCGTGGGCTGAATGGTCCAGGTCAAGCTGCCTAGGTCCAATTCATCCCAAGTCATTCCGGCCAACTCGTTGCGCCGCTGCCCCGTAAGGATCAGGCCTTGAAACACTGACCCGAACGGCCACCCCAATGACTCCGCCGCGAGCCATACATCACGCAACTCATTGTCATCGAGCGCGCGACTCCGGCTCTCTTCCTTTGCAGGTTTTCGGATATTCGCCGCAGGGTTTGCGTCGATTAGGTGACGCTCGACGCACCAGCGGAAAAACCGATGCAGCACACTATAGGTCCGGTTGGCCGCGACGGGTGTTCCGGCGTCAACGATCTCATCGAGCAAATCGATGATCTCGCGAGGGCCAATATCGCGAACGGAGAGGCTACCCCATCGCGGCACCAAAACCTTGCGCAAGGGGCGGATGATTTCGTCCTGAGTTCGTGGGCGACGGTTCTTCTCGACTTCACGTTTGATGTAGGTCTCGACGGCTCCCTCGAAGCTGTCCCGGCGAAGCCCTGAGGCGCTTACCGGTGCCTGTTTGACCTGGCGTGGGTCCAGGCCCTTCGTCATGGATTTCAGGGTGTCCTGCGCCTTCTCACGGGCGTCGGCGAGCGGCAGCGCGGGATATTCCCCGAGGGTCATCATCACCTGCCGGCCATTCACGCGGCGTTGCACGATGAAGCTCTTGTGCGCCTTGTCAGTGACCCTCAACCCGAGTGAAGGGGTCACCGCGTCCCAAAGGATGTAGCGGCGCTTGGAAGGCGCGGCCTTGGCCGCGGAAATCTGCTTGTCCGTGAGAACATGACGCGCGCCCACGGTCAGTGCCCCCCAGCCCTGTGCGCGTGCTGACGCTTCAACTCAGCTTCACGCTCGCGGTCCTTGCTGCTCCATATTTCGGTTCGACCAAACACCCGTCCACAGAGCGTGTTTCGATTCCAGATCAGCCCGTCCTGAATGGCCTTCGTTTCAAGGAGCGCCCAATTGTCGGTGCGCGCGAACGCCCAGAGGCGCCACTTCACGACGGTCACCGACCCCCAAAGCCAGGCCAGGCAAAACGTGGCAGGCACCCATATCAGTCCCACAATTGGTGCAATGTCGGGCGGCAAGATTGACGGCGGGCGCGTGTGCGCGGAAAGAGCCAGATGAAAACCGCAGCGCCCAACGCGAAGACCGCGATCACCGGAACGTTCACCCACAACATTCCGACCAGGGTGAGCTTGTTGGTAGAGACTGGTGCTCGCTCTGACATGTATTAGCCCCGCGTTAGCCCGGAAATTGACCCTCTGTCTGACCCCAGTCCGAACGCCAAAAATCGATGTTCGGGCTAACATGGGCTAACGGAATAGGGTGCGCTACAGCGTTAGCCCATGTTGCCTCATGTTACCTGGAGTCGCTAATAAATCCAGCAAAATAAGGGAAAAATCACGCTAGGATGTTCAGTCTCGTGTTCTCGTGTTGTCCCGCTCATGCAGTCTGGGGGACTGGGGGTCGTGGGTTCAAATCCCGCCGCTCCGACCATTAAAAAGCGGCATGCTGACGAATGTTCGCATTCACGATTGGCGAGTGCATCACGCATCCGACGCCGGCCGGTCAGCCTGTCCCGTGCGCGGGTGCAGGCGACATGGAGCAACTGGCGCTCGGTCTCATAAACGTCGTCCAGTTCGACTTCGTCGGCGGCGCTCCCGATCCGGGGCCTGCAGCAAAGGGCGTGAACGGAGCCTACTTGCGACGGTGTGGAAGTTTCCCCGGGGGAATCGGGTAGTCGCCGTCGTCGTCGTAATACTTCCACACGTAACGGCCTCTGACGCCGGGAATTGATTTTTCGCCGGCTGAACTGATGTGCTCCGACTTCGCAACCAGCAGTGGAAGTGGCGTGGTGGTCGTGTACATGGATTCATTGAGCAGCCCGTTCTTGGGGGCCTTGGCCACGGCAAAGACGCCGTAGGGATTTCCGTTGGAATAGGCGACCGCGAGATAATCCGCGACCATCAAGCCATTCTGTGAAGGGGCCAGCCAGCTCAAGTTCATCGGCCCTGCCAGCTGCTTGCCTTTGGTCCAGGTCTTGCCGCCATCTGGCGAAGCCGTAAAGCCAACATAGAGCTGGCATGCATTCCCGCAATTAGCGTCGGGATAGTAGTAGTACGTCATCGTCAGATGGGCCGTCGCTCCCGAAGTATTGGGATCAACGCCGAGCCCCGGAATGAAGTGGTCATAGGTGGTCTGGAGGCTGTGAATGGGGATGCGCACCGGTGTCGTCCACGAAGTTCCGTTGGTCGAGGTGCTCATAACGATGTCGTCCGTGGAGCAGCCGGCGCGGAAGCTGCAGTCTGGCCAGACCACGTAGATCTTGCCGGCTCCGTCCAGTGCGGCCGAGGGCAGTCCCGGACTGCGCAAGCCGCCATCCTGTCCGCGAAATTCCTGAAAGCCGACCGTCGAGGTGCTGCTCCAGCTCTGTCCGCCATTGGTGGAGGCGAAAGAAACTATGGCGCCAAAGCCGTCAATCGGAACCACGACTGTGCCGTTTGGTTGCACCAGAGGCTGGCCGCCCAGTCCGAAGGCCTGATCGGCGGTGTTCTTGGGCGCTCCCCAGTGTTGTCCGCCATCGGTGGAGGTACTCATGAAAATAACGTCGCCGAGCGCCGGAGAATCCCATTCGGTGTAGCAATTTCCATAGAACGGGCTGGTCGGGGTGTTGTCGCAGACGATCCAGTTCTTATCGTCGGAACCGCTGGCATCTACGATAACGGGTTTGCCCCAGTGAATTCCGTCGGTCGAAATGCTGGTGGCCACTGCCTCCGGGTTGTCATTCTGTACCGGCAGGCTGGAGATCATCCACACACCGTGCTTGGCATCGTAGGCCACCGCCGGATCGCTGGCGGCAGAGAAGCTGCCATTCTTGTAATTGACGGTGAGACCCGGGAGATAGCCGCTGGTCCATGTCTGGCCGCCATCGGTGGAGGTCGCAAAGCCAATATCCGCGCCACCTCCTCCGAACACGCGCGCCACCTGAAAGGCGCTGACGATGGTGGAGCCCCAGGCAAAGGTGTGCGGCTCGACTTCCGTCCTGTGCTCACTGTCTCCGTTCTTGAAGGTGTCCTTGCTGAGCCTGACCAGCGTGAGCTGTGCCTGGTCTTCCGCCTTCAGGGACATGGATAGAGCAGTGAGAAACACCGCAACGATACATGCAGACAACCATCTGAGCGACGAAGCGCGAATCATGAAATGGTCCTTGCGACATTGAGGTTCGCCGCGAGTCACCGGGAAGTGTCAGCGAGGCGGGATAGTAGAAAGCAGACGGGTGAAGGCTACGGCTCGCCAGCGGCGCCTGTCAACGTGAATGGTTTTGGGGCTCGCCATGTCAATCGTGCAGCGGATGACGCGATCGACGCCCAGACTGTTACGTTCTCGTCTGCGGGTGAAATCATGCAGCTAACCCCTCAGAGCGAGGCGGCAACCTTTATCCAGAGCGTGCGCGCAGGCAACAGATAGAACGACTGGCTTCCGAACTCGCTCGCCGAAACCGGCGGCCGCCGGTTGGTGAGATTGGTTCCCGACAGCGTCAGCCCGTAGCGTCCCATGCGATATCCGAGCGTCGCGTCGAGCGTGACATAGGCCGAAGCGGGCGCCGTGTTCTCCTCGTCTAACCAGCGGCGGCCGACATAGGAAGCGACGAGCGTCGCGTTGACGCCTTGCGGCGGGGTGTAGAGCAGCCCGGCGGAGGCGAGGACGCGCGGCGACAGGGTGAGATCGTTGCCATCGACGTTCACCGGGTTTCCGGAATCGTCGACCGTCGTGAACCGCGTGAAGCGCGCGTCGTGATAGGCGAAGTTCGCCGCCAGCACGAGGTTCGACAGCACCGCGTAGCGGGTGTCGATTTCCGCACCCTGCAGGCGCTCCTTGGCCGCGTTCTCGAGTTCGCCGGTCAGCGGATTGGGCACGACGAGATTGGCGAAATCCTGCAGGAACAGTTCTGCCTCATACGACAGCCTCCCATCGGCCGCCTCGCCTTTCAACCCGGCTTCATAACTCTGCGCCGTCTCGGGCTGCAGGATGTCGGGCGTGTTGTCCGGACCGAAATCAATCGCCGCCGGCTTGAAGGCGTTTCGGTAATCGGCGTAAAGCACCGCGCCTTCTTCGCGTCCGCCCCACAGCCGATAGCTCGCGCCGATGGTCTCCGAGAGCCGCACGACGTTGCGCGATGCCATGTCGAACTCGTCGAACGTGTGGTCAAAGCCGTCGATATGCGCAGAGTCCTTGTGCTCGCCGGTTTCGTTCAGGCGAAGGCCCGCGACGACATCCCAACGATCGCCGGGTTTCCAGTCGACCTGCGCATATTGCCCCGCGAAGACCCTGCGATCCGCGACGCTGTTGATCTCGTCCACATGCAGGCTTGTGGTGGGCGGCGCGACGGTGAGTCCGCTCAGGGGCACGTAATACTCGCCATTGAGACTTCGCTGCCGCCCCACGCCGTAGAGCAGGTCCGCGCCGACGAGCAGCGTCGCACCGCCGCCCAGGTCGCTCGCAAGGTGGCTGTCGGCATAGAGATCGTTGATGAGGCGATACTGGTTCTGGGAATCCGCATTGGCCGATCCGTCGTCGACGAGGTCGGGGCGAAGGAAGCCGCGCACGTCGCGAATGTCGGAATGGGCGAAGGACACGACCGAATCCCACGCGCCCCAGGAGGTCGGCAGCGCATAGCCGAGCGACAGGTGATATCTGTTCTCCGATATCTTCGAATCCGCCGGCTGATAATTGGCGTTGATCGGCGTGATGTCGTTGAGCGCCGTTCCGGCACGCACGATCGGGCTCGGCGGAACATCGTGCACCAGCGTCACGTCGGCATCAAAGCGCAACGTCCCGCCGCCGAGGCCCACCGCGCCGCGATAGAGAAGCTTGCCGTCGTCGATCGCTTCGCGCTTGTCGGCGAAGCCGATATTCTCGCCGCTGACTGCCACCGACTGGACAGGGCTTCCCATCGCCGGCAAGGCAAAGGATGCCGAGCCGCGATAGGATCCGAAGCTGCCGAATGCGGCGTCCGCCTCGTTGGTGGACTCGCCGGCGGGATAGTGCAGCACATGGACGACGCCGACGAAGGACGTCGCGCCGTACATGACCGGTGCCGCGCCTTTGAGGATCTCGATGCGCTCAACGTCGGTCAGGTCGAGCGTCGAAATCGCCGGATTGAACGCACCGCCCCAGGGAACGTCGTCAACGACCAGCAGGAAGGCATCGAATTCGTGCAGCCCCCAGAAAGAAGGCACCGCGCTCGACGGTCCCGCATCGCCGCCCGGCGGCGCCTCCACGCCCGGCACCAGACTGAGCGCCGTTCGCAGATCGGTGGCGTCGCGGCTAAGCAGCTCGGTCCCGCCGACGACCGAAATATCGGCCGGTACTTCGTCGGCCGGCTCCGGGATCCGGGTCGCGGTGACAACGACTTGCTCGACCCGGTCGCTGGACGGATCGGCCTTCGCTTGCGGAGGCAAAGGCAATATGAGAACGCCACCCAAGATGGCGGCTTGAAAACGGGCCCGATTGCGCATCAGTCACGCTCGTCGCGTGTCGTGGAACGAATGGCATCGCGCTGGAAGGTGTGCAGCCCGATCAAGCTCGTGACGACCTGCTTGGCCGAACCGCCGCCTTCGGCCGCCGCCATCTGCGGCTCGTGGACGACGATTTCCTCGAGGCCTTTCGCTTTGAGTTGCGCGTTCACCGCCGCCAGCTTGGTCTTGGCGAACGTATCGAACTCCGTCTCGACGTCCTTGAGCTCATGCTCCAGGACGTCGACGCGGGCCATTTGATAGGGCGTGGGACGGTCCTCGACCGACATGATCGCGCCGTAGACGAAGTCCATGTGCTCGCGCAGCCGTTCTTCGCCGGTGATGGCGCCGCCTTCCGTCGTCGCGACGATCTTTTTGCGCAGCGCGGTCGCGTCGTCCGCCAAACCGCCCAGATCACGGCGCAACATGTCGCCCTCGGCCAGGCCTTGGGCCCGCGCCATGGCGCCCTCGCGGACTTCGACGATCTTCGCCGCCAGCCGGCTCATTCGCCCGAACAGACCCGAGACGCGCCTTGCGGCGTCGTATTGCAGCTTGCGATCCGCCACGGTGAATGTTGCACGCCGGTCGAGACCGATGACGAGTGGCATGGTGTAGACATTGCTGCCCTTCGAGAGGCTGACGGTATAGGCGCCGGGCGGAGCGCGCGGTCCGCGCGTGGCGTTGAAAACCAGCGTGGCACCAGGCGGCGTTTGCGGAGGATCGTCGCGCATCGACCACACGACGCGATTGATGCCCTTGCGGTTGGAAGCCGGAAGCGTGGCAACCGTCTTGCCAGACGCATCAAGTATTGCGAGCTTGAGGCGGCCGATTACTTGGCGCGCCTTCTGATAATAGGTGATCACCACGCCGTCGGGCGGGTTCTGTCCTGAATACGCGGCATCGCCATTTGCCCAGCCACCATTGCCCTGGATGCGCTGCTGAACCGGCCGGCCCGGGATAAGCGTCGCTTCGGATGTCAGGGTCGCCGGATGCAACGCGCGCAACGGCGACATGTCGTCGGCGATCCAGATGCCGCGGCCATGCGTGGCGATCACCAGATCGTCGTCGCGGGTCTGGAAGGCGAGATCGCGCACCGCGACATGGGGGAAATTGTTGGGCGAGAAAGCCGCCCAGCTCGCGCCCGAATCCACAGAGACGAACAGCCCAAATTCCGTTCCGACATAGAGAATGTCTGTGGCCTTCGGATCTTCCTTCACAACATGGGCAAAGCCGCGCACGCTGGACGTCGCTGGTCCGATCAACGGCGTCCAGGTCTTGCCGAAATCCCTGGTGCGGAAGACGTAAGGCGCCATGTCGCCGAAGCTATGGCGGTCGACGGTGACATAGGCCGTCGCCGGATCGTAGCGGCTGGCTTCGACCCAGCTGATCCAGTTGCCTTGCGGCAGGTCCGGGACATGGGCGACGGTGTTGGTCCAGGTCTTGCCCGAGTCGCGCGTCACCTGGATGTTGCCGTCGTCGGTTCCGACCCAAATGACATTCTTGTCCCTGGGGCTTTCCGAGATGGAATAGATCGTGGTGTGCATCTCCGCGGCCGAGTTGTCGACCGTGATGCCGCCGGACTGCTCCTGCTTCTGCATTTCCGGATCGTTGGACGTCAGATCGGGCGAAATGCGGTCCCAGGTCATGCCGTGATCGCGCGAGCGGAACAGGACTTGGGCGCCGATATAGATCGTGCCTTTCTCGTTGGGCGAAAGCGCGATCGGCGTGTTCCAGTTGAAGCGCAGCTTTTCGTGGTAGTTCGCCTTTGGCTGGATGTCGCGGCCCTCGAGCGTCTTGCGGTTGACGCGCGCGACATAGCCGCCTTGCGACTCGGCATAGACGAAATTCGCATCGGCCGGATCGGAGAACGCGAAGAAGCCGTCGCCGCCATTGAGATTTTCCCAGCGCCCGTTGGTGATGCCGCCCGGATAGGCGCTGTCGCCCACCCACACCGAGTTGTCCTGCAGCCCGCCATAGACCTGATAGGGGTCCTTATCGTCGGCGCTCACATGATAGAACTGGCTGATGGGAAGGTTCTCTCCCTTCCACCACTTCACGCCGCCGTCATAGGAGATCCACAACCCGCCATCGTCGCCGCCGATGACGTGCTTGGGATTGGTGGGATTGATCCAGATATCGTGCCAATCGCCATGGCTGCCGCCGCTCGCGTCGGAAAAGCTTTTGCCGCCGTCTTCCGATGCAATGAGCCCCAGATTCGCCTTGAACAGGCGGTCGGGATTGGTCGGGTCCACCACGAGGCGCGAGAAATAGAACGGCCTCCAGACCATGTTTCGGCTGCGGTCACGTTCTTCCCAGGTGGCGCCGCCGTCATTGGAGACGAACAGCGCCGAGCGCACGTTCTCGATGAAGGCATAGACGCGCTTGGCATCGGACGGCGCATAGACGACCTCCACTCTGCCCCAAGGCGTCGTCGGCAGACCTTTATTCGTTGCCGCCGTCAGCGCTGTCCAGGTCGCACCGCCGTCCTTCGATTGGAACAGGCCACTGGCCGATAGCGCCGTCGGACCGTCGCCACCGGAGCGAAACGTCCAGCCCTTGCGGCGGAAGTCCCACATGCCCGCCAGCAACTCGCCGGACTTGCGCGGATTAAGCGCGATGGAGGAGCAGCCGGTGGAGAGATTTGCGCCTTTGAGGATCAGCGACCACGTCCGGCCGCCGTCCGTCGTCTTGTAGAGTCCGCGCGCGGCGCTGTCGCTCCATAGCTTGCCCGGCACGCAGGCATAGACGGTATTACCGTCCTTGGGGTCGACGACGATGCGGGTGATGCGTTCCGATTCTGGCAACCCCATATTGGTCCAGGTCTCGCCGCCGTCGGTGGATTTGTAGATACCGTCGCCGATGGACACGGAATTGCGGGTCCAGCTCTCGCCGGTGCCGACCCACACCACCTTCGGATTCGTCGGATCGAGCGCGATCGCGCCGATCGATTGCACTGGCTCGCGATCGAAGACAGGCTTGAAGCTGGTGCCGCTGTCCTGCGATTTCCAGACGCCGCCGGAAGCCGCGCCGACGAAGAGCGTGACCTTGCCGTCGGCTTCCTGCCTTGCGGCAACGGCGGAGATGCGGCCGCTCATTGCCGCGGAGCCGATATTGCGCGCGCCGAGCCCCGAGATGGTGGCGCTGTCCACGCCCTGGGCGGCGCAGGGAAGCGCGATGCAGGACGCCACGGCGAGCAGCGTCGGAAGGAGATGTCGGCGCAAGTGGGTCTCCACCGTTGATGACGGTTTCATTTGGATTGGGCGGCAGGCGGCTGGGCCGGCATGGCGAAGACATCGGCCGGGACCGCGACATTCGCCTCGCCGGACTCGATGGTGATCGTCTGCTTGTCCGTGTCCGCGGAGTTGCGCGGGCCCGACGAAATCGAGAATGGGAAATAGACGCCCGCCACCAGCTCGTAATTGCCCAAATCGGTCTCAGTCTCCTGTTCGGCTCCGCGCAGGGTCCGCCGCTCGATGACCTTGATCTCAAGGAACACGTCAGGGTCGAGGAAATAGGTGAACACCGTGCCGTCGTTTTCCGATACGCGAAGCTTGTAGCTCAAGGTTCCATCAACGTCCTCGCGGCCGAGATAATCGACTTTCGCGCCCTTGGCGGAAGCCGCGAGCAAGGCGCCGTCGATCAGCGCTTCGTCGGACAGGGCGCGCGCCTCGTCGGCGCCCATGCGCTCGGCATCCTTTCGGCCCTCAAACGGATTGATGCGCCAACCGGTCTTTCCATCATAAGCTTGGACGAGGGTGAGGCCCTGGATCGAGGCATCGACACGCACCGCGCAATTGTCAGTGCGCGGATCTAGGCGCTCGCGTCGCTCTGTATAGGCGAGCTTGAAGTCGCCCGGGAACCGCAGCTCCCCCTTGGTGACGTAGGTGTTGACCGCTGCGAGCTTTTCGGCGCCGCCGCGTGCCGCCAGATTCTTGGCAACAAGTTCATCGGCGGTCTGGGCCTGAGCCGCAGTGGAAACGGCCAGGATCAACGAGGCAATCGCGATGGTTCGAAAACTCACTGTATCTTCCCCTCGACATGGTACGCCGGATCGACCCGGCAGGGTCTCTGATGCGCCTGGCGCGGTCAATGCTAGTTCAAGACCCGACAACCCCAGCCTGCGTCACCCGCATGGCAGGTGGTGCCCCGACAAGGCCAGGAATGAGTCATCCGTTCCAATTTCTCGATTGAATTAGGGAGTAACAGGAAGTGCCGCCGCAGGCCGGCCGAAACCGTCGGCTTTGCCGATATCACGGGCGCGGACCGATCGCGCCGACTACCGCTGATGTGGCGCGACGGAACAAGCGTGGCGTTCTCCGCCTCGCCAATTAAGCCGGAGACACAACAAACTCATGCCTCACGAATAACAACTAAAAACGGCCTGGTACGACGTCCCGACGGAACATTATGATGCTAGCGGACAGCAATCAAAACACTCTTGGAAGGAATTCCGTTCGCGACCACTTCAAGGCTGCCGGCACCAGTCTCCATGCTCGCAGGTACATCGAAGTGGGTGAACACGGGTGTATTTCCCGTCGCCACGCCCATCGTGCTGTGGTCGTGCGTTCGGGCATAGAATACATGGCCCGACGCGATATTGGTTATGCGCACCAGCGGATAATTGGTGTGCGACTCGTATTCATCGCCGAGCGCCGAACCCTGCGAAAGGCCATTAAATTGCGTCCCGGAAATCTTGTACGTTGAGCCTCGCTTCACTGATGCAGGAAACTCGCTGATGGTTGGCGCCCAGGATTGAAGGTAGTTGCCTGTTCCTTGGTAAACCGCAGAGCCGTCAACCAGAACCTCGCCCGTTGGAAGGACCATCAAGATCGGGAACCCGGAGAAGAACAACTCGCGTGTCAGCGTCGTGCCGTCGAATTCGTAGAGATAACCCCTCGAGCTTTTGACGAGCACATTTCCATTCGGCAGCAACGCGCTCGGGGAATCGAATGAGTCATCGCCTACGGGAAAGTCCGGTCCCGGCGTCCAATGGCCTTTCGTTTCCAGCCTCCTCGGTGGTGAGTAAATGGATGTATGCCCTCGGGATTCGCCTTCTGGCATCGACCCGGTTGCGAACACAGTGCCGTCGGGACGCAAGATGGCCGCGCCCACTTCGCCGGGAGGGTCGTAGCACTTTTGTTTGGGGCCATAAGGAATGCAGTGGCCGCAACAATTCTCGGCCCCTCGCAGGTCGACGATCGTGCTGCCCGCATCGACCCATTTTCCCTCGTCAGGCAAATAGCGTTCCGACTGCGGGTGCGACTTTACGTCATAAGTCAGGATTGAGCCGTCCGGGAGCAAGGTCCATCCTTCCTCTGCATTGAAGTCATGTTTGTGAGTGGATGGAAGCTCAGACCAGATAAGCGTTTTTGGATCGAGCCCAAATACTTTCTTCTTGAACTTTTCGCCAATCACGAACCTTCCGTCCGGAAGCACCGTCGCTGGTGAATCGCCAATGAATGGAATCAAACTGTCCGGGGGGGTGATATCCGTCCATGTGTCGGCGAGCGGATCATAGATGGCGCTCTTGTTGGTGAAAGCAAACGCGCCATTATTGTATTCGCCGCCGGCGACCACCACCCGGCCATCGGCCAATACTCCTTCCGCCATTGCATCCGGGATATAACCTGCAGGCAGGCCCGCCACCTGGGTCCAGGTACCGTTGAGATAGCTGCCAACGTTGTCGGGTGTCAGCTTCCACCAGTTATGCCCGAAGCCATAGGCCAGAACTGTTCCGTCCGTGAGCTGGAAGGTAGACTCCACCGGCTCCGGGGGCTCATGCGTCAGCTTCGTCACTGTGCCAGGCATCCCTACGCAGGGAACCCCAGCAAGAAATGCTGAAAGCAGGATCGAATAACGGTAACGCATTTGCTCTTCTTTCTTGTTCTCCAGACTGCAAGCCTATCGCCTATTGGTAGCCCCGGTACGATACCGGCGTCTTTATCGAGCGGAATTCCATCGGCCATCTTCCCGACCATACGCTTGGTAACGAGCGAACTTACGCCCCCCAGGGCCATCTATCGATAATTACTAGTTATGATAAACTGCTCTGCAGCGTGGCGCATGCACTCTCGATAACAGGAAACTGTCGCTAGGAGGGTCCTTTGCACGCGCCTGCTCTATCGATATCCATCGCGCTGAGAATATTACCCCTTGCAATGATGATCATGGCTCGAGGCCGGGCTTCATCAACCCGCCCCCGCTGGCAAAAGCGTGTGTAACGCCGGCTGCATCGATATGTGCATCCATTCCACCAGACGGCACCTGGAGCGAAAGCGTGGTTACGATTTTGGGACGCTGCCGAGCGGAGCCGACGGCTATCAGCCCGTTGCCGGCTTGATCCGGGATTCAAAAGGATACTTCTACGGAACCACGACGAAGGGTGTGGCTGTTTATGGCAAGCGTCCCTGCGACTGCGGCGTGGTGTACGAGCTCATGCCGTAATTGCGATGCTATGTTTGGCATTCGAGTTAGCGAATTCACGTGATGCGTCCGCTTGAGATCAGCTGCGGCCGCGTGATCCGAGGCGTGACGTGGGAAATCTCAAAAACTTGCCCGGAGCGAAGCGCCATCAGGTTCGAGTTTGTTGAGTAGATGGAGCGCCACCCGCTTCCAAAAGGCGCAACAAGCTTGATCGATGTGAAAATTCTTGTTGGTCAAAACGAGTGGGCACGTCAGCGCGATCCCGACTTTTTTTCATTTTTACCCCACAAGGGTTTGGGAGAGAGGCGTGAGTGATTATATTGGAAACGAAAGTTTCTTTTTTCTTTTTTTTCAGCAGACGTGTCATGATCGTGAATGGAGCCCTCCGATGACGACCTATAACAAAAGCGACGACGCAATCTCCAAGCTCACGCCGGAGCAGTATCGGGTGACGCAGGAGAGTGCCACGGAGCGGCCGGGGACGGGCGCTTTGCTGTATAACAAGAAGCCCGGGATCTATGTCGATATCGTCTCGGGCGAGCCGTTGTTCGCCTCGTCGGACAAATTCGATTCCGGTTGTGGGTGGCCGAGCTTTACCAAGCCGATCGAGCCTGCAAACGTCGCGGAACTCAAGGACAGTTCCTACGGGATGGTGCGCACCGAGGTGCGGTCCGCGCATGGCGACAGTCATCTGGGGCATGTCTTCGACGACGGTCCGCCGGACCGCGGCGGCCTGCGCTATTGCATCAATTCCGCCTCGCTGCGGTTCGTCCCGCGCGAGGAGATGGAAGCCCAGGGCTACGGCGAATATCTCAACCAGGTGGAGGACATTCGATGACCACGGAACGCGCAATTCTCGCCGGCGGCTGCTTCTGGGGCGTGCAGGACCTCTTTCGCCGCTATGACGGCGTGATCTCCACGCGTGTCGGCTATAGCGGCGGCGACGTCCCGAATGCGACCTATCGCAATCACGGCACGCACGCCGAAGCGATCGAGATCATCTTCGATCCGGCGAAGATCAGCTTTCGCCGGATCCTCGAATACTTTTTCCAGATCCACGATCCCACGACGCTGAACCGTCAGGGCAACGACATGGGGGCGAGCTATCGCTCCGCGATCTTCTACACGAGCGAAGAGCAGAAGCGCGTCGCGCTCGACACCATCGCCGATGTCAATGCCTCGGGCCTGTGGCCGGGCAAGGTTGTGACGGAAGTCGCGCCCGCGGGCGATTTCTGGCAGGCCGAGCCGGAGCATCAGGATTATCTCGAGCGCATCCCCAACGGCTACACCTGTCATTTCATACGTCCGGACTGGAAGCTCCCGGTTCGACAGAAAGAATCCGCCGCCGGGAATTGACGTTTCCACCGCCATTGCGAACGTCCGATTTGGCTAGACAGCGGGACTAGACCTTGGGACTATTTCTGGGTTCTGGGCTGGCCGTTATTGTGAAGTGAGCATTTTAAGGGAGCCAGGCATTGACCAGGCGTCTGCTCATTGTCCTGGCATTGGCGCTAGTCGCGGGTTGCGGGCAGCGCGCGCAGGCTCCCGCAAAGCCGCATGTGAGCGCGGCGCATCCCATCGTGCGCCGCGTCGTGGACTGGGACGATTATGTCGGCCGCTTCCAGGCTGTGCAGGATGTCACCGTCACCCCGCGCGTGTCCGGCACGATCACGCAAGTCCTGTTTCGCGACGGCCAGGATGTGAAGGCCGATCAGCCGATCTTCATCGTCGATCCCCGCCCGTTCCACGCGGCCTATCTTCAGGCGGTTGCCAATCTCGCCAAAGCGCGCGCTGCGCAGGCCAACGCCGCGATCCAGGCCGAGGACGCGGCCAAGCTGGTCAAGGTGAACGCGCTCAGCCGGGAAGTCTACGAGTCCCGCGTGGCGGCCTCGCAATCGGCGATCGCCGATACCGCAGCCCAGAGAGCGGCAGTCGAATCCGCGCGCCTCGATCTCGAATTCACGACGGTGCATGCGCCGGTGGCAGGGCGGATCTCGCAGCGCCAGGTCAGCATCGGCGATGTCGTCGTCGCCAACACGACGCCTCTAACGCGGATCGTGACACTCGATCCGATCTGGTTCGCGTTCGAGGGGGCGGAGAGTTTCTATCTCAAATATGTGCGGCAGGATCAGCTCGGCGAGCGGCGGTCGTCGCGCTATGTCGCCAATCCGGTCGAAATCCAGCTGGCCGACGAAACAGGCTATCCCCATCGCGGGCACATGGCTTTTGTGGACAACGCCATCGACGTTCATTCCGGCACGATCAAAGCCTATGCGGTGCTGGCCAATCCGGACAAATTCCTCACGCCCGGCATGTTCGGACGGGCGCGGCTCTTAGGTTCGGGCGCCTATCAGGCGATGCTGATCCCGGACGAAGCCATCGTCACCGATCAGACGCGGCGCCTCGTCTATGTCTTGGACAAGAACGGCGTGGTCGCTCAGCGCCCGGTCGAAACCGGCCCGCTCGTCATCGGCCTGCGCGTGGTCAAAACCGGTCTCAAGGGATCGGATGTCGTCGTTCTCGACGGCCTTGCCAGTCTGCAGCCCGGCGCGCAGGTCGACGCCTCGATGGTCCAGATAAAGCCCAGAGCGGCCGATACGTCCCCGAGGTCCCTCCCGCTGACGGCGCCGCCTTCCGCCGAAGCGACCCCGCGTTAGCGCGATGCAATTCCCGCACTTCTTCATAGAACGGCCGATCTTCGCCAGCGTTCTATCGGTGCTCATCATCGTATTCGGCATCGTCGCGTATCCGAACTTACCGGTTGCGCAGTATCCGGAGATCGCGCCGCCGACCGTCGTCGTGACGGCAAACTATCCGGGCGCCACGGCAGAGACCCTGGCCGAAACCGTGGCGACGCCGCTCGAGGAGTCGATCAACGGCGTCGAGAACATGCTATACATGTCGTCGTCCTCGACCGGCGACGGCGTCGTCACCATCACCGTGACCTTTGCACAGGGCACCAACGTCGATCAGGCACAGGTGCTGGTGCAGAACCGCGTTTCGACCGCCGAGCCCCGCCTGCCGGTCGAGGTGCGGCAGATCGGCGTTACCGTCGCCAAGAATTCCCCCGATCTGTTGCTCGTGGCGACCTTGGTGTCGCCGGATGGATCGCTGTCCCAGCAATATCTCTCCAACTACGCCACGCTTCAGCTCCTCGATCGCCTCAGCCGCGTGCATGGCGTCGGCGGCGCGCGTCTGTTCGGCGGCCGCGACTACAACATGCGGATCTGGATCGATCCCGGCCGCGCCGCGGAGGTCAATCTCACCGTCGACGAAGTCGTGGCCGCGGTCTCGGCACAGAATGCGCAGGTCGTCGCCGGCGCCATCGGGCAGCCGCCGTTCAACAAGGGCGGCACCGCCTTCCAGCTCGGCATCCAGGCCAAGGGCCGGCTCCAGAGCCCGGAGGACTTCCGAAACATCATCCTCAAAACCGACGATCAGGGACGCCTGACCCGGCTCGGCGATGTCGCGCGCGTGGAGCTGGGCGCACAGGACTACAGCATCAACGCCTATCTCTCGGGCAAACCGACCGTCGCAATGGCCATCACGCAGCTGCCGGGATCGAACGCTCTCAGCACCGCCGAAGCGGTCAAGGCCGAGCTCGAGGAAGCGTCGCACAGCTTCCCGCCCGGCATGAAATATCTGATCCCCTACAACCCCACCGAATACATCGCGCAATCCATTTCCGCGGTCGAGCACACCCTGTTCGAGGCGATCGTCCTGGTGGCTCTGGTCGTGCTGATCTTCCTGCAGAGCTGGCGCGCCGCCCTCGTCCCGATCATCGCCATTCCTGTATCGCTCGTTGGATCGTTCGCCGCCCTCTCCCTGCTCGGGTTCTCACTCAACAACCTCTCGCTGTTCGGAATGGTGCTCGCCATCGGCATCGTGGTCGACGACGCGATCGTGGTGGTCGAAAACATCGAACGCCTGATCGAAGAAAAAGGCATGACGCCGCGCGAAGCGGCGCATGCCACCATGGACGAGGTCTCAGGCGCCTTGATCGCAATCGCGCTCGTTCTGATGGGCGTGTTTGTGCCCACATCGTTTATCCCCGGCATCTCCGGGCAGTTCTACAAGCAATTCGCTTTGACCATCGTCAGCGCGACCGCGATTTCCGCCTTCGTCTCGCTCACGCTTTCGCCCGCACTGGCGGCGATTATCCTCGCGCCCAAGAAGCCTGCCGAAGAAGCCGAAGCCGCCAAAGGCTGGCGCGGGTTTCCGGAGCGCTTTTCCAAAAGGTTCAACGAGGGCTTCGACTGGCTGGCGAGCCGCTACGGCGCCCTCACCGCACGTGCCGTTCGTGCGCTCAGCATTGTCGGCATTGCCTATGTCGTCCTGATCGCGCTTGCGGGCTGGCGATTCTACGAAACGCCGACGGGCTTCATTCCGGCGCAGGACCAGGGCTATCTGATCGGCATCATCCAGATGCCGCCCGGCTCGTCACTCCTGCGCACCGACGCGGTGCTGCGTCAGGCGCAGCAGATCGCCCTCACCGTTCCCGGCACGCGCGCGACAGTGGCATTTGCGGGCCTCGACGGCGCGACATTCACCTCCGCGCCCAATGCCGCTGCCATGTTCGTCGCGATGAAGCCGCAGAGCGAACGCGGCAGCGCCGACGAGGTCGCCAACGCGCTCCGTGCCAAGTTGTCGGTCATCACCGCGGGTGCGGTTCTGCTCGTGCCACCCCCGCCCGTGCGCGGCATCGGGACCGGCGGCGGCTACAAGATGCTGATCGAGGATCGCAACGGCAAAGGCTATAAGGCCCTCGAAGACGTGACCCTGCGGATGATGATCGCAGCGAACCAAACGCAAGGCCTCAACCGCGTCTTCACGACCTTCAGCACCCATACGCCGCGCCTGTTCGCCGATATCGACCGCGAGCGTGCCGAGAAGCTTGGCGTGCCGGTCGCGAGCGTGTTTTCGACCTTCGGGACCTATCTCGGTTCGACCTACATCAACGACTTCAATTTCCTCGGCCGCACCTATCGCGTGACCGCGCAGGCCGACGCGCCCTATCGCGATCAGGTGGGCGACATCGGGCAGTTGAAGACGCGTTCTGCGTCCGGATTGATGGTTCCGCTGGATGCCGTCATGACCTTGCGCAACGACAGCGGGCCATACCGGGTGGTGCACTACAATCTCTATCCGTCGGCGGAACTGCAGGGCGATACCGCGCCGGGCTATTCGAGCGGCCAGTCGCTCACCTCCATGGAACGCCTCGCGGCAAAGCTGCTGCCGCAAGGTTTCTCCTTCGAATGGACCGAGCTGGCGCTGCAGCAAAAGAGCGCCGGCAACACCGCCGTCATCGTCTTCGCTCTCGCGGTCTTGTTTGTCTTCCTGCTGCTCGCGGCCAATTACGAGAGCCTTGTGTTGCCGCTCGCCGTCATCCTGATCGTGCCGATGTGTCTGTTGGCAGCCATCACGGGCGTCGATGTCATGGGACGCGACAACAACATCCTGACCCAGATCGGGTTGGTGGTCCTGATCGGGCTGGCGGCGAAGAACGCCATCCTGATCGTAGAGTTTGCGAAGCGTGGCGAAGACCAGGAGAATCTGGACCGGAAAGCAGCAGCCGAGCACGCAGCCCATCAGCGTCTCCGGCCGATCCTCATGACGTCGGTCGCTTTTATTCTGGGGACGTTGCCGCTTGTGATCGACACGGGACCTGGCGCCGAAATGCGCCAGGCCCTCGGTATTGCGGTGTTCTTCGGCATGATCGGCGTGACGATCTTCGGACTGCTGTTCACGCCGAGCTTCTATGTCATCTCCCGAAACCTGGGCACCAGGGTTTCGGACGCGATCGCACGGTCACGCCGCCAACCGCGCCCCTGACCCCGAGCCTGGCCTTGCCGGCAGGAAGCGGCTGTTGCGCAGCAACCCCGCCGACACCAATGACACCAGCACGCCGACCGGGAAGATCTCGATGAAGCTCATCGGCCAGCGGTAGAGCGGATTGGCGTACTGGATCTTGAACTGCGCCATCTCGGCGGTGAATTTCGCCAGCTCCGCGGCGCTCGCCCCGCTCGCCTTCTTCTCGGCGATCATCGACGCGGCATAGCTGCCGGCAAAGTCCAGATGGGTGAATGAGACCGCGGTCTCCCAGGACACGACGTAGAATATCCCCGCGACGACGCTTATGCCCAGCCCCAGTCCGAACGCCTGCCAGAACCCGATCACGCCGCCCAGGTCGATGTCGCGGTGCCGCTTGATCGCCATGAATATAGTGCTGAGGCCGATCAGCATGGTGGTGTAGCCGATCAGCATGCCGTACTTCACATCGTGGCCGCCCATGGCGATCACCATGATGGACAGCGGCACGCCGACGATCAGGCCTGCGGCCGTGCCGTAGATAAGAATTTTGCGAAACATGAGCATCCCCTTGTTGGCAGTTTGAGCCGCCATCAACCCCGCCGCAACCGGCAAAAACAATCGCCCGAAAGGGTGATTGGGACGAAATCACCCGGAATTGGGCCGGTTCAGGGGACAATCCCGAGTTCGCGGGCGCGGTTGATCGCATCCGTACGCCGCTTGGCGCCCAGCTTCTCGAACAACCGCGCGACGTGAGTCTTGACCGTGTTGGGGGACACGTTCAGCTCGGCGGCGATCTCCTTGTTGGAGCGGCCGGCGGCAAGTTCGTGCAGGACGGCCAGTTCGCGCGGAGAGATGCCGAGGCTGGCCTGAGCCTGTGGGTTACCGTCAAAGGCTCCGGGCCGCGGACCGGAAAAGACACGCACTCCGACAAAAACGCCCAGCACCAGAAACCCGGCCGCGATCAGGAACATATAGATGTCGCCCGGATAGGCGCGCGCCAGGCGCTGGTAGTCGAGCCATTGCAGCGCGAATGTCCCCAACGCCAGAAACGCACCATAGGCGGCGACCCGCTTCCACATCGGCCCTTCCCTGAACGCCCCATCTCTGAACACCAAGGCACGACCGTAGCGGCTCCGGCCGAAGACGTCTAACTTGACCGCGAAGCACCCCGGCGCATGTCATGAAACTCGCCACCTGGAATGTGAACTCGATCAAGGTCCGGCTCGAGGCCGCGACCGCGTGGCTGAAAGAGGCGGTCCCCGATGTTGTGGTGCTTCAGGAAATCAAATGCGTCGACGAGAATTTCCCCACTGCCGCCTTTGAGGAGCTTGGCTACAATTGCGCGGTTCACGGACAGAAGACCTATAACGGCGTCGCCATCCTTTCGCGGCGCCCGCTCGAAGACGTGACCCCGCGGCTTCCCGGCGGCGACAGCGACGACCATGCGCGCTATCTGGAGGCCATCGTTCCGGGCGACAACGGAACGGTGCGGGTCGCGTCGATCTACGCGCCGAATGGAAACCCGATCGGCACCGAGAAATTCACCTATAAGCTCGGCTGGCTGGAGCGGCTCACCGCGCGCGCAAAGGCGCTGCTGGTACAGGAAGAACCGCTGGCGCTGATGGGCGACTACAACATCATCCCGGAGCCCGACGATGTCTGGGATCCGAAAGCCTGGCTAGGCGATGCGCTGTTTCAGCCGGAATCCCGCGCGGCGTTGCGCAGGCTCGAATATCTGGGGCTCACCGACGCCTTCCGCGCCTGCAATGCCGAAAGCCACCAATACACGTTCTGGGACTATCAGGCGGGCGCTTGGCAGAAGAACCACGGCATTCGCATCGACCATATCTTGTTGTCGCCGCAGGCTGCGGACCGGCTGAAAGGCTCCGGCATCGACAAGCATGTGCGCGACCGTGACAAACCGTCGGACCACGTGCCGGTGTGGTGCGAACTCGCAATATAGCAGTGAGATATCGCGCCCTTCTTTTGCTGCTGCCAGTCATCCTTGGAACTGCAACTGCGCACCCTCAACTGCCGATTAAGAAGGGTTGGGCAGTCTCGCGCGCACGCGCGGCCCTCACGCAGGAAGGTTGGAAGCCCGTCGAAACCTACAGCACGCTCGCAGACGGCACGCGCACGAGCCGAACCGGAGCCGCGGGAGAACTTTATCGTCAGGGATTTCATGAGGTCGAAGATTGTTCTGAAGGCTTGGTCTATTGCGCGTTCAACTATGCAAAGTCCGGTGAGTGCCTTCGCCTCATCACCCAAGGCGAGCCGCACGAAAGCTGGTTGCCCAGCATATCGAATTGGACTTTTGAGTGCCCGAATAAACGCTAAACCGTAACATCCTTCACATCGCGCTGCATGATCGCTTCCAGGCTCGTCAGATTCATGCCGTGCTTGAGGTAGTTGTAGGGCGTCAGGTTCACGGCCTTCACCAGCGCGCGGCGCACATTGCCGATCCCGCAGAGATCGAAGTCGATAATGTTGACGCAGCCGGTGTCCTGTTCGAACGAACTCATCGCGCGCAAACCCGCATCGCAGGCCCAGCTCAGAAGCAGGCGATTGATGCCTTCGTGCGCCACGACAAGCGCGGTATGCCAGTCTCCACCTTCTAGCAGGCGCTCGATTGCGCCTACCGCACGCGCCTGGGCCTCGGCGAAGACTTCGCCGCCGTCGTGATTGGTGGCGCCGGGTTCGTGCGCGCGCGCGAAGTAGACATTCATCATCCGGATGAGTTCGGCACGGCTTTTGGCCTGCGGGAGCTTTCCGCCACGAATTTCGACCAGACTGGAATCGATTTCGAGCGCAGGCGCATCCCGCACGCTCGCCAACACCACTTCCGCCGTTTCCTTCGTCCGTGGCAGGCCGGAACAGACCGCGCGGTCGAAGCGGATATGGGAGAACGCCCTGCCCGCGGCTTCCGCTTCGCTGCGGCCGCGCGCGGTCAGCGTAACGGCGTGGGTGGCACCGCTCTCCACCACATGGCGCGCGAAATAATCGACATGGCCGTGGCGCATCAGATAGATGCGGCGGCGGTCTTCAGTATCCGGAAGATTCATCGCACGCTCAGATCGCGCCGGACGCCGTCAGTGCCTCGATCTCGCCTTGTGAGAAACCCCATCCAGCAAGCGCAGCCGGATTGTCTGCCCCTTCCGGCGGCCCCTGCACTTCCGCCACTGTGCGGCTGAAGCGCGGCGCGGGCGCGGGCTGCACGATCCCGTCGATCTCGATGAACGTCTGGCGCGCGGCGTTGTGCGGGTGCTTCGGGGCCTCGGCTATCGAAAGGACCGGCGCGTAGCAGACATCGCTGCCTTGCATGATCGCGTCCCACTCATCGCGCGTCTTGGTCCTGATCTTTGCAGCGAGCTTTTCCTTCAGCGCCGGCCACGCGTCGCGATCCATCTGCGCCGCGAACGCCGGATCGTCGATACCGGTTCTTTTCAACAGCTCGGCGTAGAACTGCGGCTCGATGGAGCCGATGGAGACATATTTGCCGTCCTTCGTCTCGTAGGTGTCATAGAAATGCGCGCCTCCGTCGAGCATGTTTGAGGACCGCTCGTCCTTCCAGAAACCTGTCGCCGCCATCGCATAAAACATCGTCATCAGCGATGCGGCGCCATCGGACATCGCAACGTCCACCACCTGCCCCTTGCCGGACGATCTCGCTTCGAGGATTGCGCACACAAGACCAAACGCGAGATAGAGCGCGCCGCCACCGAAATCGCCGACGAGATTGAGCGGTGGAACAGGTTTGGCGTCTTTCAGACCGATCGCGTGCAGAGCGCCCGTGATCGCGATGTAATTCATGTCGTGCCCTGCGGCTTGCGCGAGCGGTCCCGTCTGTCCCCAGCCCGTCATGCGGCCGTAGACGAGCTTCGGATTGCGCTTGAGGCAAATGTCCGGCCCCACGCCCAGCCGTTCCATCACGCCGGGACGGAACCCTTCGATAAGCGCGTCAGCCCTTTCGATCAGCTTGAGCGCCGCCTCGACGCCTTCGGGCTTCTTCATATCGAGGGCGACGGCCTTGCGGCCGCGCATATAGATCTCTGTCTTCGTGGGCGAACGGCCGCCTTTGCGGTCGATGCGGATCACTTCCGCGCCCATGTCGGAGAACAGCATCGCCGCAAACGGCCCGGGCCCGATCCCGGCGAATTCCACAATACGAATTCCGTGCAACGGACCCATGCTCGCTCCCATCCAATTTGCGCCGCATTTTTTGGCTAGACGCGGATCGAAGGTACCAGACGGAATAGCTCTTTCAATGCGCACGCTCGCGCTCGCCGCCGCTGCGGCGATTTTACTTTCTCAGCAGGCGATCGCCGGGCCGAAGCTCATCTATCGCGTCGACAGCGCGAGCGCGGTGATCGTGCACAATCATCTCGTCATTACCGCAAATGGTGCCGTGGAGAGCGGCGGCTGGTCGAAGCCGGAGCTCCTGATCCAGAAACCTTCCGCATCGGAAGCAAAGACCGTGAAGACCAAATTTGTCGCGAAGCCGCCTGCGTCGCCCGAGTCCGTCGTGCAGGCGCTGCTTCCGATCCGCGTGCGGAAGGTTGCGCCGCTGCCGCGCTATGGCGCGATCGAGGTCGAGATCACGACCGCATCCAACAGCCTGATGGTGCAGATCACGCGCTGAGCTGCTCTTCGTTCTCGAGCGCCTTGTCGATCACCTGCACGAGCACCTCCGCCTCGCGCGCGCCGGAGATCACATATTTGCTGGCGAAGATAAAGGTCGGCACGCCCGTGATCCCCATTTCGCCGGCGAGCTTTGCCTCGCGCTCGACGGCTGCGCGGTCCGCATCCTCAGCCAGCAGGGCCGCGACCTCGATCGAATCCATGCCGGCATCGGCTGCGAGGAACTCGAGCACGCCCGTATCGCCGATGTCGCGCCCTTCCAGGAAGTAAGCCGCGAACAGACGCTCCACCACCGTCTCCTGTATGCCGGCGGTGGCCGCCCAGCGGATCAGGCGATGGGAGTCGATCGTGTTGGGCCTGCGGTCGATCTTTTCGAAGGCGAAGGTGATGCCCTCGCGCAATCCTTCGGCCTTCAGCGACTCCGACATCGCCGCAACGCGCGGCCCGTCGCCGAATTTGGCCTTCATATAGCTCGCACGATCCACGCCCTCGCGCGGAATGTTGGAATCGAGCTGATAGGGCCGCCACTGCACATCGAACGCGATCTCCGGCCGCATTTCGAGCGCGCGCGCGAGCCTGCGCTTGCCGATGAAGCACCAGGGACAGACCGTGTCGGACACAACATCAATTTGCATTCCGGGACCCTAGCACGATTGCGGGCCTCGCACTTCCCGATCCAGGCAGCCCGCCCCGGGCCTCCCACCGGCGCGATGCACAGCAAGCCGCTGCCCCGCTCTCTCGCCGGTTGCGGGGCGGCGGTCCTTGTCTTAAAAAAGCCCAACCACAGCAGCGAATAGGTAGGTATGAGCATGGCGGAAAAAGGTGCTGGAGCGGGCAAGGCTGCTCCCAAGGCGGCCGCTCCAAGGGCGGGCGACGAAGGCAAGGATATGAGAAATCGCAGACTTTATCTCGTGGGCCGCATCGCGAGCCTCAAGAGCGAACTCGGCGCTCTGCAAAAAGAGCGCACGGACATTGACGACAAGCTGAAGAAAAAGCCCGAGGTGGCCGAGGAAAAGAAACTTCGCCAGCGCAGGGTTTATGTCGCGACCCGGCCGAAAGAGCTACGCACCGAACTGGTTGCCGCAGGCGCCGAGTTGAAAGAGATTCTCGGCAAGATGAAAAAGGCCGCTTAGGACGAAATCGATCCGTCTTTGAGCACGATGGCCCGCTTCGGCGGGCCATCTTTTTTTACTGCCTCATCAAAAAAGTGCCGGCTGCCCCGGGGGGAGGCAGCCGGCGAAGTGAACCCTGTAGGGGCTAGGGTTCAGTTCGGCGTGATCAGACCAAGCAGGCCGTGCTTTTCCTTGTTCGGGCCGGCAGAGAACGTAAGGGAGCCGTTGCCGGTGTCGTCGAGCTGCCAGAGTCCTTCGAGCGAAATCGGCTGACCGTTTTGCGTGCTCAGTGTGCCGACCATCGCGCCGGTGCTGGGATCGAAGGCGTTGATGTTGCCCTCGCCGCCGAAATTGCCGACCAGAAGCTTGCCCGCGAAGTCGCCGAAACTCGCCGGTCCGATTGCAAGGCCCCAGGGCGCATTCAAGACCCCCTTGGCAATGAGCGTCTTCTGGAAGACCCCCGCCGTGGTGAACACATCGATATAGCCGAGCCCATTGCCTTCGGCGGCATCGTCGCCCTTTTTCTTGGCATAGGCGACGTAGAGCAGCCCGTTCAGGACCGCGACGTTGAACGGCGCATACTTCCTGGGCAGTTTGTTATCGGTGAACGAGGCGATCCTGGTGAACGTGTTGTCGAAGACGTCCACGCTGTTGCCCTCGAGGTTCGCGGCAAACAGGTGGTTCGTGGCGGAGTCCCAGGCGAGGCCCTTGTAGTTCGCTTCCGGATCCGAGAAAGCGACGATCGCGTTGTTGGCGTCGACGCTTCCGCTCCAGCCTTCGATGGCGCCATTTTCGGTGGCGAAGATGAACGAGGCCGAACCGGACTTGGCGCCTTCGGTTATGGTGAAGCCGTGGCCGCCAGGAACCGCGACCTGTCCCGTCGGAGCGCCGCCCGGAATGGTCACGATCAGCCCGGCCTTCACGCCGGTATTGGGATCGTACAGCGTGGAAAGACCGGTGTGGTTATCGGAAACCCAAAGCGGCGCGCCGGGGAATTGCGAAATCCCCCAGGGATTCTTCAAATCGGGGTCGATATTCGGGGCGCCCTTCTTGTCGGCGACCAGAGGATTGACGGTAAAGGACGTGGCCGCCAGAACCGGCGTCGCCAGTAGTGAAAGTCCAAGAACAATAGTGGTTGCTACTCTCATTGCGGCCCTCCTTGGGCGTTCCCGGGGTCAAGGTTTAAGAGGCGCGCGAAGAATAATGGGCGCCACTCTCCCATAGACGACCGGATGAGCGATTTATTCCGGGGACGCGCACGAAATTACGCTCTGGGGCTTCAACAAAGCGTCGTAATCAATGGCCTGACAACACCTAGACGGATAGACGTCGAATCTCCGCTCTATCGGTACGGTCGACAGCAGTTGGTGCTGGGAAACTTGGTCGTGTGGCGTCGCGACTGAAGGGCCGCCTTCGCCTGCAACTTGCAATGGAGCGCCAGATGCTCTCGTCGCTGAAGTTTGCAGTCGAGTAGGAATGTTCCGACCACGAGATATCTCTCGCCTCTGTGAAACGGCTAACCGTCCGCCATGCCGAAAAAGGGATATCCCGACCGGCTGGGCGATCTCACGCGGCCGGTCAGGAGAGACGCCCGCACCGCCTTCGCCTAGCTAACGCGATTGACCGTATCGCGGATCTCGGCCCGGCGGCGCGTCGGACATCACTTCGAGCGGCCCCGAATAGTCGATGACCTGGACCTGGTCGAATATCAAAATGGCGACTTTCTTGGCCGCAGGATCGGGGTTGCAACGGCAGGGCCAGAAAGCAACGAACCGACAGCCATGATTGCCGGCAGCGCTATCGATAGGACAAGGAATTTCATTTTTGGCGCTCGCTCTTTCAATGGACTAGTTTGGTTCAATCGACCAAATTGGTCGTTGGTTTAATCCGAGCCCCACACCGCAGAAGGACAGATGTGTTACATTTCCAGCCACGTCGCTGGCGACACTCACCGGCATGGTCAGAGACCTGCGAGACCATGCCTCTTGGAAACTGTTGGTATTTGTATGGCAGCAGGTGGATCACCAGACCCAACGCCCGTGTCCCACCGGCGAAATTTCATCCCGGGCGCGGGAATAAAACGGTCGGCCAATCGGTAAAGGGGCGAGAGCGCATCATGACCGCAGCGAGGTTTTCCTGCCGTCGCGATCTTCTCGATGCGACTGCTTTCCCTCGCGGGATCAATGTTCAATAGGAGACTCCGACGTGAAGGCCACCCTGTTCGAGAAGCCGCTCGACCTCAAGTTCCTGCAGATCAGCCTTCGGCTGGGTGGACTCGTCACCGTCGCGATCGGCCTCGCGCACCTCCTGTTCCCGGGGTCTGGCTATAGCCATAACATCCCAGACAGCATGCCGCCGGCCGTGCGTGCGCACTTCTATTATCTGGCGACCTACGCCATCGCGACCTTCCTGCTGAGCATCGGTTCAATCTCGGTGCTCTTCTCCAGGCTGAACCATGTCCCCTCCGCAGTTCTCATCGCCTGCGTCCTGGCCGTGCTGTGGACGGCGCGTTTCGGACTTGAGATCCTCTACCCGGTGGAGGTCCGGCTGTTTGTCATGGCGCGACCCAGCGTTATCCTCCTTCCGTTAATAGGCGTCCTGGCAGCGTTCTATCTGGCGTCGGCCGCCCTCAATCTGCATAGACTCGCCTGAGGGCAAAGGGCGCAGGTATGTGGGGCCACGCTTACCGAGCGGGACGCACTTCGCGGTTGTCGCTCGTGGCGAGCGTCTGTTCGATCATCGTGCCCGTCATGACGCGCATGAATCTAGTCGAATGATCAAGCAAAAATCGATTGAGTGCACCCAACTCTGCCAAGCGGCTTAAAACCCCCAGAGGTCTCACGCCCGGTCAGCACATCTGCAATGTCCGGGACGAAACAGCCAAATCGATTCAGACTCAACCCGCTTCACCACACCCTGGGGCTGAATGCCTAGGCTGCGTCGGCGACCACGCGGTTGCGGCCGCTGCGCTTGGCGCTGTAGAGCGCCTGGTCGGCGCGGTGCAGAAGGGCCTCTGCCGTGTCGCTTTCGCCTTCCCACGCGGCGATGCCGATGGAGATGGTGATGGAGATCTTGCCAGGCGCACGGCTGATCTCGATGGGGGTCGTCTCGATGCTTTTGCGTAGGCGCTCCGCCACCGCGTAGGCGAAGGACGCATCGGTCTCGGGCATTACAACCACGAACTCTTCGCCGCCATAGCGGCAGGCGAGATCGATGCCACGGATATTGGCACCCAGACGCTTGGCGAATTCGCGCAGCACCTCGTCGCCGATGTCATGGCCGTTTGTGTCGTTCACCGCCTTGAAGTGGTCGATATCCATGATCACGAAGGCGAGCGCCTTGGACGATTTCGCCGCCTGCATCATCAGATTGTCGAGATGGCTCGTCATGTAGCGGCGATTGTGCAGGCCGGTCAGCTGATCGGTAATCGCCATCTCGAGGGACAGCTGCACGTTGCGGCGCAGACGGTCGGAATAGCGCTTCTTGCGCAATTGCGTGCGAACGCGCGCGACCAGCTCGTTGCGGTCCACGGGACGCGTCAGATAGTCGTTGACGCCCATTTCCAGCGCCTGGGTGAGCTTGCGGCGATCACCTTCGCTCACCACCACGAGGATCGGCGTGTTGCGGGCCTCCGGGATCGAGCGAAGCTGCGAACACAGGCGCAGGCCGTCGAAGCCGCGCATTCCGAGGCTGACGACGATGAGGTCGAAATCGCCACCGCGCACCCGCACCAGCGTTTCCTCGAACGTGTCGACGGACGAAACCTCATTGGCCGGCGCAAGCGCGCTGGCAAACCATTGAACCGATTCCGGCCGGTCCTCGATGATAAGGATGCGCCCGGTTGCGTTGCCGTCCTGCAGCGTGCCGATGGGATCGAGCAGGCCCATGCTCTGGCCCGTCGTCTCGCGCATATGCAGCTCGTCGGTCATCATCTTGAGACGCACGAGGCTGCGGACACGCGCGAACAGGGCTGCGTCGTCGACCGGCTTGGTAAGAAAATCGTCGGCGCCGGCATCGAGACCCGCGACGCGGTCGCTTGGCTGGTCGAGGGCTGTGACCATCACGACCGGGATGTAGGCGGTCTTGGGATCGGACTTGATACGGCGGCAGACCTCGAAACCGTCCATGCCGGGCATCATCACGTCGAGGAGGACGATGTCGGGGGCGTGCTCGGCGATCTTGGCGAGCGCCTCCAGACCGTTATAGGCACTGACAACTTCGAAATACTCCGCCGACAGCTTCGCCTCGAGCAGCTTCACGTTCGAGAGAATATCGTCGACGACCAGTACCCGCGCGGTCATGACCTACCCAATACGTTATTGTTGTCGCTAGCCGATAAAGCGGCGCACGGTATCCAGAAAGCTCGTCACGGAAATCGGTTTCGAAATGTAGGCTTCGCAGCCGCCCTGGCGGATCACCTCTTCGTCCCCCTTCATGGCGAACGCGGTGACGGCCACCACAGGAATGGCTTTCAGCGAATCGTCTTCCTTGAGCCACTTGGTCACTTCCAGTCCCGACACTTCGGGGAGCTGAATGTCCATGAGGATCAGATCGGGGTGATGCTCGCGCGCGATGTCGAGCGCCTCCATGCCGTCCTTGGTCTGCAGGATGTTGTAGCCATGCGCGTCCAGAAGGTCATGGAAGAGCTTCATGTTCAGCTCGTTGTCTTCCACGATCAGAACGGTCTTGGTCTTGGCATCCATTGCTTGACTCTCCGCAGCGCGCACGCGCCCAATCGTGGTCCCACCAGTGACCGCCTGTATAAGAACGGCCACGGCCTGGCGCTTTCAGTATTAGATCGGATGTCTTAACGCTCCCTTGACAATGGCCCTAAAAACCAACCCGGACCAGGCTGCGACGATAGCGCTCAAGGCATTGGGCTATCTGGCAGATTTCGAGCAGGAGCTGAACCGATTCCTGGATCTTTCGGGCGCTTCGGCCGAGACCCTCCGGGTGCGGATCGAGGAACCGGAATTCCTTGGGGCCGTGCTCGATTTTCTCCTGACGCATGAAGGGCTTCTGGTCGGTTTCTGCGACGCCACGTCCATTCCCGCACGCGACGTCCACATGGCGCGGCACGTGCTGGCTGGCCCATGAGCGACGCCTTCAGCCTGGGGGCTGCGCTTTCGCGGCTCAAACGGGGGCGGCCGCTGGTGATTGTCGATGCCGATGAGGTGGTGCTGCGATTCGTCGACGGGTTCGACCGCTATCTCCGGCCGAACGGCCTCTACCTCGATCTCGGCAGCTACCGCCTGCATGGCAATGTGAAGCGAATCGACGATGATACGGCGGTGCTCGATGTGGAGGTGACCGCCCTGCTCGAGGAGTTCCGCAGCGATCTGTACTGGCTCGAACCGGTTGACGACGCGCGCGAGGCGCTGGCGGCGCTCGGCACGCGGGCGCAGCTCGCCGTTCTCAGCAACATCAGCCCGGCGCAGGCCGTACCGCGCGCGCGCAACCTGTCGGCGCTCGGAATTGATTGCCCGCTCGTGTCCAACACGGGACCCAAGGGCGCAGCGGTGAAGCACCTCGCCGACCATGCGGCCGCCGCAACCTTTTTCGTCGACGACATTCCGCAGCACATCGCTTCCGTCGCGCAGACGGCCCCACAGGTCACGCGCATCCATCTCGTCGGCGACGAAAAGCTGAAACCCCTGCTCCCGCCGGCGAAAGACGCGCACTTCTACGCGCCGGACTGGCCCGCGGCACGGCGATTCATCGAAGAACGGCTCGACGCGGATCGATGAGCGCCTTCTGCCGTGACTGTCTTGCCGATACCGCGGAGGGAGCGTCGCGGTGCCTGAGCTGCCGCGGCCACCGCATCGTGGCGCATTCCGAGTTGAACGATCTTTCCATCGCGCATCTCGACTGCGACGCGTTCTATGCCGCGATTGAGAAGCGTGACGATCCCTCGCTCGCCGGCAAGCCGGTGATCGTGGGCGGCGGCAAGCGTGGCGTGGTGTCGACCTGCTGCTATATCGCGCGTATCGACGGCGTGCGTTCGGCGATGCCGATGTTCAAGGCGCTGAAGCTCTGTCCCAAAGCCGTCGTCATCAAGCCTCGCATGGCGAAATATGTTGAAGAGGGAAGACGCGTCCGCGCGTATATGCGCGATCTGACCCCGCTGGTCGAGCCGCTGTCGCTCGACGAAGCGTACCTCGATCTCTCCGGCACCGAAAAACTGCACGGCCAAAGCCCGGCAAAGACCATGGCGGCGCTGGCAAAGCGCATCGAGGTCGAAATCGGGATCACCGTTTCGATCGGGCTATCGTGCAACAAATTCCTCGCCAAGCTTGCAAGCGAACTCGACAAGCCGCGCGGCTTCGCGTTGATCGGCCGGGCCGAGGCGAGAGGGTTTCTCGCCGACAAGCCGGTCGGCTGGCTGTGGGGCGTGGGCGGTGCGATGCAGCGCCGGCTCGCCGCCGACGGCATCATACGCGTCGGCCAGCTGTGTGCGCTCGATCCGCGCGAGCTGGCGCGGCGT
>Ga0157369_10000427_pt1 | contig 55928 bp, 51 predicted proteins | sample C25metaG_FD_113461 | JGI IMG/M metagenome (GOLD analysis project Ga0157369, IMG submission 113461) | Corn rhizosphere microbial communities from Kellogg Biological Station, Michigan, USA - C2-5 metaG | ecosystem: Host-associated > Plants > Roots > Rhizosphere > Soil | place: USA: Michigan... | reverse complement strand
TGCGGTTCACTTTTACCTTGATCCTGCATGACGACAGTTGACCCAAGTTCGTCGGCGGATTGGCGAACGTGTACGACGGCGGAGGCATATGCGCAGGCTCGTTTTGGGCCTGCGAGTTGATCGTGGCCACCGCCATGCCGTTGACCTTCACTTTAGCCTCAAGCGTTGCTTCCTCGAAAGGCCCGGAGAACGGAAACGACTGCGGTTGAGTCTCACCAGAGGTGCTGTTCACCACAGTGTGAACATCGGTGCCTTGGATGAGGTCGCCCGATTTGGCGATGAACGGATTCATTGCGGCGCCTTCGGTGGTTGTGGCGTTTTGGGTGGCTGAGCTGCCGGCGCCGGCGGGGGCCCCTCCATCTCAGCGGTAAGGTCGATCTCGCTCGCGTCGAGCTTGATTTTTTCGTCGGCCTTCACCTCCACGTTTTTCCCCTTCAACGTTAACGTTTCGGTTGCCGTGATCGTTAAGTTGCCCTGGCTCACGATCGAAATCTCGTTTTTCTTTGTGTCGAACGTAACGATGTTTTGGTTCTCGTCCGCAATCGTGATTGACGGGGTATCGTCAGAATCGTCGAGCGTGATCGTCTTTCCGTTCTTCGTTTTTACAAGCCATATGCTCTGCCGCTTCTTTTCATCATCGACGATATAGGACGATGCATTTTTATCCCAACGGAAAAGGAAGCCGATGACGTACCCATAGGTGCGATCGTCCATGGGGAACGCGACCAACGCGAGCGTAGGCGCACTTGCCGCGGGTTCGGCTGGTGGTGCCGCCGAAGTGGAGGACGTGGACGTAGTGGACGATGTTGACGTAGTCGAAGGTTGCGTAGTCGTGGCATTGGGGTCCGGCGGAGGCTTTGGATCGGCGGGCAAAGGGCCCTGCTCGCCGAGCGTCGTCTCCAGCGAGAACATCCCGTAGCCGGGCCCCGCAAACGGGCTCGCAACCTGGAGCCAATTCGATATCACCCCGTCTTCATACTGAACCTGAACGCGACCCAGCTTATCCGGATCCGTTGCGTTGATCACCACGCCCAATTCGAGCTTCAAACGCGCGCTCACATTCCGCTCCTTATTACGTTCAGAATGGTGAAGTTACGATTACGGTCAATGCGATGCGTGGCTTTTACAACGTGATAAAGGCCGTCAAAACGGCTGTTTATCCCACGTAGATCGACGTTGACACCGGGGCATGCCGCCAGCTTGATCTGCCTTAGCGTCACTGTCCCCTCGATAAAAGCATCTTGAAAACGCTCGCGCTGCCCCCGGGCGATGTCGTCGAGCGCAAGCTTGCTGTTCATATCCGGTCGCTTCAGCATTACCGGCGACTCCCCGAACGGCGCGGATGCCTCGAACGCATTTTTCGCCCCATTCATTTGGCTGAGCGGGAGATCGGCACTCTCCGCCGCGCTCAAAGGCTCGCCCTTTGAAATATCGTATCCCCGTACCGTTACCGTCGTGCCCAGTGTCGGTACACGCAAATCGAGGTTGATCGCTTCGATGTCATAGTTGTAAAACAACGGATCGAGTGCGCTGCTGCTGTACTCCCGAGCGTTGACAAAAAGCGTCTCGTGTTCACCGTCCAACTTCACTATGCATTCGTAGTACGACTGTCGACATAATTTCAATAAAAGATCGTAACGTGTTTCGTTGTCCGCAAGGAAGAATGGATATTTCTCCGTCGACAAGCCTCCCTTCGCGGAAAAATTCATGCTCACCGTCTTCGCAATCCATCCGAAAATGTCCTTATCACTCTGATTGACAAAACTCTTGCTGTATTCGCCAAACCGCAGAAAATGCATCTTGTCGAACGCGGTGACGGTCAGCGTCGATCGCATGCCCGTCCCCGTGCTCCCGTCGAGGGTGAGGCCGCTCACATACATGGGTGGAAGCTCTTCGTCCTGGACCACCTTGTCAGGAATATCCAGTCTCGAGCCAGGCGCAAACTGTTCGTAGTCGTTGCCAGTCCAATTCGTGTCCAACTCAAAAACGACTTGGCACATCGCCGGTGCGTTGATCTCTTGAACTACGACGATCGAAACGAACGTAGAGCTGGCGACGGCCGTAATTTTCTCGCCGTTGCTTTTAAGATCGCGAAATTCGTTTGCGTTTCGCGCCAGACCATACGTTTGCGTACTACTGTCGTCTGACTTCGGCGCCGCCCCCCCTTCCGCAGCGTTGTGTGCAGTCGGCTTTCCGCCGCCGCCGAGGTCAGACATAGTCCGATGCCCCTTTCGGCTCGAACGTCACGTTGTCGGTATCGGGTATGGCAATGGTCCGCCCTGTCCATGCATGTCCGGGAAAGCCAATCGGATCGTAGATCCCATTCGCCTCGGCGATGAGGCGCCATTGAGACAAGTCTCCCACCGTGTTGTATGCGATCGAGCCCAGCCGGTCGCTACCGGTGACCGTGTATAGAGCACGGCAGTTATCAAGACCTTTCGCCCGGATCTCTTCCTTGTCGGTCAAGACTTCCTTGAACGTCACGGTCAGTTCGGCTCTAACAGGCGCCCCGGAGGGCAGAAACATCGTGAACCTTTGCGCGACATGAGTCACGATCCCCGTGAACAGATGGTCTGCCCACAGGAATCGAACTGTCGGCGGCACCTTTGCCCCCCCGTTCTTCGCCGGCCAAGGCTCCGTCAACGCGAGAATGTCATTCGTTATTTTGCGTACATCGGAGCCCTTTTCATACGTATCGAAAAATAGCGTGACAACCAAATCTTCGGGCTGGGTTCGAGAGAACCATACGTTGTTCCCCTCGCCTTCCACCGCAGCGTGTTGGCTCAGCGACAGCTCCTCGGGGTTGTACATCACCTCGATCTTGTCGCGCTTGACCTTCATCTGGCTCGCATTCGAATTCTCGATATGAATGGTCGCGCGCTGCAACTTGGCCGAAAAGAAATGGAAAGGCGCCTTGCCCGCACTGTTTCGTTCTAGCATCATCTCCCCCCTGTTTTGCGGTACCTTTCCACGCTATCGCGCCGATCTATATCCGACACGACGCCATTCGCCAGTCGCCCCATGGTCCGCTCGGAGAAGAGCGTTTCCTGCAAGAGCGGGATCAAAATCCGGCGTACTTCCTCGATTGCGGGCGGGCGCGCCGGCCGGTTGTCGGATCGGTCGTCCTGATACGATGCCGCCCCTGTGCGGGAATCGTCGACGGTATGCGCTTGCCGCGCTCCTTTTTCCGCTTGTTCGCGCGAGCTTGCCGATTCGATACGTTGCCGCACGATCATCGCCGGCCTCACGACGGATTCGTATCGCGCTAAGGTGACGACCGCACGATCCTGCGGTGACGATACGGACTGCTCCGCTAGGAATCGGCGTTGCGGAGACGCGTGCCGATGAACAGGCGGGCGCGAAACAGCGGCGATGTGCGGCCCACCGATACGGCGCGGGGAGAAGCGGAGAGCGCTTATGTCCGCCCGCCCCCGTCGATTTTGGGCGCGAACGAGATCGGTACGTGGCGCCGACATCGCGCGTGCAATCCGTGCGCCCAAGGCAATCCGATGAATCTGGACGGGCTTCAATTTCAAAACGCGCTCGTGAATTAGAAGCCGTGTGGCTTCACGCTTTCCCCTGTCGGCTCGCCGGCGCTCGTTATGGCGAGGCCCACTTCGCGACGATGAGACAAACGCATTAACCGATCGCCGATTCGTCAACGTATGCGCGCGATGCGCGCTGCGGGCAATCATGGCCACCCGGCGACGCGATGCGTCGGCACGATGCGGAACAGCACTCTCGCGCCGGCGACGAGCAGACTGCGTCATGACATGGATCGCGCGTTGCGGGCTCCGCCACACGCGTCCATCGTTTCTCACGCCCGAACGCGGCGCCGCGACGGCAACGAACACTGCTCGTGCGCTCCGCTCTATGAACCGAGTCTCAACCTCTCTCGAGATTCGGTCGCGGCCGAGCCATCGCGTCTTGACGACCTCGCGCGGCGCAACGGTGGCGCGCCAAGATGCGATTGCACGATCAGAAGGAGCCACACGTCGATATGCGATCGCTCCGCGGGACGTCGCATGATCCGCGATGCGTCGCTCAGCTAGTGGCCGCGCCGATCTCGCCGATATGGCGCGGGCAGGCACGCGTAGCGTTTTAGCCGCGAGCGATGTATGTCGCTGCGGAGTGCTCCGCTTCGACCGACCTGCAGTGTGCGACGCGGTCAACTGCCGCCGCATAGCCTCGCGCCGAGGCTGCCTGCTCCGACGCTCCGCGGATAGCGCCCGCTCCTTCACCGTGCGATTCGTCAACCAGCGCGCAAGCAAAACCGCGAATACGAACTTCGGTGATCGCTGCGTCGGCCATGGGTAGCCCGACGGCGCGTACAAGCGCAAGCGAAACCGAGCGGCGGACCGACGCCCGAACGCACGCGCCGCTTGCGCCCGCCTCATCGATAGGCGACTGAAGGCCCGAATCATCAGAAAATGCTCCCCGCCGCAGCGAGCGCGGCGCCGCCCAGCGCACCCGCAGCGAGCGCCCCTAAGCCGCCCCCCGGCAAACCGACCTTCTGAATGGAATCAATCGACACCGTCAGACGTTGAATGGCGATCGCGCTTTGCGAAGCGTCCAGGCGCGCTCCCTCGAGCGCCGTCGGAAACGCGTGAAAAAAATGCCACGCCGCCAGCGGTATTCCTGTGGAGGGAACGGCGCTTATACCTCCCGTCGGCGTGTGGTAATCGGTCATCAGCAGGATCGTGCCGTTCATGCGGCTCACGCTGCCGGAAATGGTGGAGTGATACCAGTCCCACATCGGGTCGAGCAGCGTCATCCCTTTTGAAAACACGAGTTCGTTGCACGTCGTTCGGCCGGGGAGCCTACGCTCGCGATCGTTGACACCGCCCTCTCGCACCGTGTGGACCTCAGTCTTCCAACCAACTCCTTCTACCGAGCTGAAGCTGCCGAGCGCGACACTCGCCGCGAGGCCCCCGGCAATTTTTTTCATCCCACCTAGGATGCTGAGCGAGCCACCTAAGTCGGGGTGCAGTATCACGCGAAAGTTGTAGGTTTTAATCGGCTCCTGCGCCTGGTTTAGTGCAGTTTTCGCCACGCCGCCGAGAGAGAAACTCATGCGTCACCCGTTGAAAACATGTGCCGATTGCCGATCGCGCCTTTTCACCACATCTCGCGAATATCGATCCCACGCGGCCGGTCCGACTGCTCCGCCTCCGCGTTGATCTTTTCGTTGATCCGGCTGATCTCTTCACACCATCGCCGCCGCTCCGCGTGAGCCATCGAACAGATGTCCTCGCGTGACCAATGAAGGTGATAAGCGATGAACGCTATCTCCTCATAAAGTTGGCCCGAAGGGGCAGCGAGTCGACGTTTCCCTGGGCGGCCTCCTGCAGCCGGCCGCGAGCGGCTTGTTCATTCGATTCATCATCGCCCCCGTTCTTTTCCTCGTAGAGGCGAATCAGATAATCGAAGTCCGCCACAAACAAGTTGCCGATGACATCGGGGGTAATGATCTCGAGCGAGCCAAGCTGCGTAACAACGCGTGCCAGCACCACGATCGGGTGATAAGCGGCGTTTGCTTGCACGCGGGCGTCCCGCATGGTCATGATTTCGTCGGCTGCGGTCGCCAAACGCATGACGCCGTCTTTGTTCAACGTGCCGTCGGGCCCAACGTATCCTATGGGCAGTGTGAATTTGAATTCGGTGCTGATCGGATCTGCCATCGCGGCCTCTCAAATGGTTTGCGTTATCGATGAAACCGTCATTGATCTCGTGTCATCCGTTCAACCACCAGATCGAGCGTCTCGATCATGACCTCGGCGCTGCTCGCGTTTAGGCCGCTCGATTGATAAGTCGTCGGGAACGCGCCAAAGAACGACCACTTCGCGGCGATTTTGCTGATGTCAGTGTCGAACAAGATGATCGTGCCATGGCGTCGTGCATTCTGGCCCGAGGTCCCCGTGGCTATGATCATTTGGTGCCATTCGTATAGATCGAGGGAGGCTGTGATACCGCGCTTCAACGAAACGTTTCCATACGTAGCCATGCCCGAGAGCCTGCGGCGGCCTGGTGTCTTATCCGTTCCTTCTCGGTAGTCGACGGTGTCGATCGTGATATCCGGTATCGTCACTTCGGAAAAGGACGCCGTTATCTTAGGGACGATGTCTACTTGGAAGCGGAATCCGCGAAAAGGATCTTGAACTACAGTAGCCATGCGACACCTCCATTAGGAACCCGAGCTCGGCGAGCCGGTGATCTGCGAAATAGTGACCACCACGAACTCGGCGGGAGACAGTACGGCTAAGCCCACTGCGACGTTAAGAATGCCCTTCGCGCGCTGGTCTGGCGTGTTGTTGGTATCGTCGCAGGTGACAAAAAACGCCTGATCTACGGTGGCGCCATAAAGCGCGCCCATGTTCCACAAAGAAGTCAAAAAAGCGGTCGTTTCGCGGACCACGGTGGTATACAAAATCTCGTTGATGTTCTGGAACACCACCCACTGGAGGCCTGCCTTGATGGTTTGTTCGACGTATGTCAGGAATCGACGAACGGAGACGTACCTGGTTGACGTTCCCGGATTGAGCGTGCGTGCGCCGTAGATGGTGATGCCGTAGCCTGAGATGGGGCGGATCACGTTGATACCGTGCGGGTTGCACGTATCTTGGTCACCCTCCGATAGCCATCCCGTCAATGCCGTCGCTGTCGTTACGCGTCCGTTGACGACACCCGCTGGAGAGACCCAGACGCCCGCATTCATGTCCGTGTTGGCGTACAGGCCAAGCACGGCGCCGCTCGGCGGGACCGGGACGCTGTAACCCGAAATGGGATTCAGGACAACGATGTATGGGTAGTAGATGGCCGCGTGATCGTTCATCACTGGCAGGGCGTCCGTCCCGCCCGTGACGAAATCCACGATATTTTGCGTGTCCGAGGGAGTATCTACGTACGGCGAGTCGATTACGTAAAACATGTTCGGCAGATGCGTGAAGGCGGTGAATACAGAACTAACGACGTCCTTCAGTGGCTTCGCGGCGGTCACAGCGGTCGCGGGGTCGGGGTCCGACATGTCTATGATCGCGGCATCTGGGATGGCGATTAAGGTTGCATCCGGGACGGCTGATACCGCCTTCAATGCGTCCTCGTAGAATGAGGCGTTGTAGGCGACCGTATCGCCAGGCTCGAGTGGGACAAGCGTGGACGTGCGGTCGCCCCCAGAGTTCGCCCCCGATGAAGTAACCGTTTGCACACGGATAAACATCGACTTCGCATTGATTACATCTTGGAGGGGACATGTCGTAGCCCCGGCAGGCGGCGTCAGGCTCGCAGCGTTGAACGCACCATAAGATTCAAGAATGTAGTAATTGTCTTGACCGGCAGGACTAAGAGGGGCCGGCTTAATGGCATTGGTCGTTACGTAGACTTTTAACAGCTTCTGCCATACCGTCGTGGGGTCTGCTATGACTGAAGCATCGATCACAACGTTGAGCGTGAAGGTATTCGCAGCCGACGCATTGGATGGGATGGGCCCCGCATCCAACGTCACAACTTGCACAGTGTCGTTGGCCCAATCGCCCATGCTTGCCGCGACTACGTGGATTGTCGCAAGGGGATCAGGTACATCGACGTTTGCCACCTGTGGCAGCGGGTCCGGGGCAACGCCTATAACGTAACAGAAGGCCCCGCCTAGCGCGAAAAACTCGAACACCGCAGCGCCGACCTGCGCACCGAACACGAACGAGCCATACCGCGCTTGATAATCGGCCCATCCCCTTACGGGCCGGGCAACGTTGCAGTCGCCGTCCGCAAGTTTTTCGGTTGCGCCGATAAACACGGGAATCGACGTGGACGCGCCCACCATCGACGGCAGCCCCGGCAGCTCTTTGATGTATACGCCCGGGTGCAAAAGATTGCTAACGTCCGACATGCTCAGTTCTCCTTATGCATGCGCTGCCAATGGATTGAACGCGCGAGTACGGTGTGGGCTGTCGGCTTGGAACAAGGGACGCCGGGAGACGGCCCTTGAAGCGAAGCCGTCGGTTACAGCAGTGAGAGCCGATCCCCAATCGATCATTGCGCACTCCCCTCGCTCATGGGTGTGGCGCTCACCTGCATTTCCTTCAGCAAGTCGACTGGCAGTTCGATCGGCGAAGGAATACGAACCGCCGGTACCTTGTACAGCCGAGTCAGGTGATAGGTCTTGGGCGTGAATGCCGCCCACAAGTCGCGTAGCTCGTGAATGCTCGAACCCTCAGGGATTACTGCGAGCGATTCGTTGCCGCTTTGCTGGAGCGTCGCCATGAGGTACTCATCCGGGATCCGGCCGCATGTATCGAGCAGGTTGGCGAGCCCATTCGCAATGATCTGCTCGTTTTCCCCGGACGTGCCGTAGGCCACCACCATGTAGGTCAAATCCAGGGCCAGGGGTGCAGGTTTCGATATGAGAGGGGAAGCGTGATCTCTCGAAGCTTGCATCGCGACGATGCTCGCGGGCGTGTTGCGCAAATACGGGTCAATTTCAATCTGGTAGAGGTAAAGCGAAGCACTGTTTTGCTTAGTGCCTTCCCAATCTGCGGGCGAATCAAGCGAGATCGTCGCTTCCGTCAGAAGCGGGACATTGGCGCTGATGAACCGGCGCAGCGATTCGCTCACTGAAGGGATGATCTTGGATCGGTCGAAGGTGACATCAGACATCGTTAGGTCGCGTCAACATTAGTTTTTTACAATGTGGGTAAATCATCCCAAAAGACAGACCGTGGACGACGTTAGCGACCAACCTAGACATTGTCGCCTGTGCTTGTTCGTCATCGACTATTCGCCTTGCTCCTGCGGGTCTGAATGCAGCGCCAGAAAATCTTGAATACAGTATGAGTGAGGCTATGCAGGGCGGACAGTACAAACGCTTGCAGTCGGCATGAACTGCGCAGCTTGTGATCGTATAACAAAAATTTCCAATATTTGAAAACAAAAAAACGACAGCGAGTACAAGCGATGACACCATCGCCGTTCGTCCTTTATGATGAGTTGACGCTCAAATGAGCAGCATCAAACGACTATCACACGATTTGTTTGGTTAGTTCAGCCTGGAACAGGAGCTCGCCATGAGTGACGCATCACCATCCGCGTCGGACCTATATCTATCTCCAGTACATCGAACAATCTTAAATTTAGCAAACTGCGACACCGAGAAAGATCTCATCAACGAATTAAACATCATTATCAACTCCATTCAATTTGATTGGTTTTGTTATTCCGCAAATTTTTCACAACATAACAACAATACCAGCCGAAGATTATCCAACGTCCCTGCGTCGTGGCGCGGGAGGTATTTTTGGCCCGATGACACCCGATCTGATCCCGTTCTGCAAATGGCGCATCACCGTCTAACGCCAATGATGTGGGAAGAGTTGCGCTGCGTATGCGCAGGTGGAAATGCTGCTTCCCTTGAGACTGACGATGGCGAAATCGGAGATGGCATTGCCTTTCCGATACACTCGAAGAACGGGGATACGGCCGTTCTCGGTTTTTTCATTCGTGGTGATCGCAGCGACACAGAACAAACGATTGATCTGTCGCTTGGAGAAATGAGCCTTACTGCAACATATTGTCATGATGCAATGATTAGAATCATTGCCAAATCTCACTGGGCACCCAAAGCACCTCTAACCCACCGGGAAATTGAGTGCCTACAGTTAATCGCAAATTACAAATCCAATTGGGTTATTTCGAGAATTCTTGGCATATCAGAACATGGTGTCGTCTACTATGTTCGCAGATTAATGTGGAAACTTGACGCACAAAATCGCTACCAAGCTGTAGAGAGGGCGACGGCATGTGGGCTAATTTAAGTAACTTCACGTGATAATCGTCAACACAAGCCTGCGGCCCAACTTCACCATGCAACAACGCATGCGCACGCAATGGGTTGTGCTGCGTATCCACGACATGCCCGAGTTTTAGCGCGGCGCATTGCGTTACAGTTCGGTCGTATCATCCACACACAGCACCACGTCGCATGCCCGCATCCGCTTTGCTGAACACTGTCAGTGCAGCTACCTGACATCAATTCATTCCAGCTTGTCATGCGCGAAGAATCCCCCGGCGTACGCCACGGCGAGGACGAGGTGACCACCTATAGCGCGAACAGCTTGCTGGCGGGAGCGAGGTACTGCGGAGCATGCCCTCCAACACGCGCAATGACCGTGACATGCTCATCGCACTCCGCCTTCATGCGAACACTCGCGAGCGGCGGCCAATATCGGCACTGACCGATTCGCTGGATATACGCCTCCACGATGAGATCCGCGCTTTGCCCCGATCCTTTTTGCGGAGTGGCAATAGTAAACTCAATGGTTTTTTCATCAAGACAAAACCTTCCAATTGGCAGCGCGACATCGTCTCGGGACGATTTTATTGTTAGTCCAATATCCGGATTATCGAGCGGGGCCACGCACCATTGGGCGTCGCCATGTGGCGAACCATCGCCGGCAAGGCGAATGCGTATCGATTGTCCTTGGGTGACCCCTCGAACGATAAACGTTGCCCGATGAATATCCGGCAGCAGAACCGGGATCGCACAATTAATTTCGTCTTGCCACTCAACGGGGGGGAGGTCTCCCAGCCTTGCGAGCACGCGCGCTTTTTCATTCAATATGCAATAGCCCTGCAACCACTCCACATTGTCAGGGACATCAATGAACGCAGTTAGCGTGAAATCGCTTCCCACGGTAGGCCCGGTACAGATGGCCAACGTCGATCCGGTGAATTCTAATCGTTGAATGCTAGACGTGCGTTTGTCACCCAACGTGAGCGAGTTGAATGAAATGCCGAGGTAATCGTCCCCACCCTCACCGAGAGACCATGCGACCCCTGGTGTAGTCAACGTCAAGCACAAATTATAATTTTGTGCGACGCCCGATAGTTGAAGTACAACAGGAATGATTGCCATCGCCCGCCCCAATTATTATTCAGAAAAATTTAAACTAAAGGAACTCAACCCTACTAAGCTTGTACGATCCACATTCGATTGAAATGTAGCACTTGCCCCAAGCGGCAGGTCTACATATCCACGTATTTCGTTGCCTATGCATTGCACGCAAATTGCCAGTCTTATTTCATCGCATGCGGCATAGCTACTGAAAATCAGTTCATTCTTATTTACAATGAAATTATTCAACTTTAGTGCAGTGTTTCGGGAGTTAGTTTCCACAGCGATTCCGACCAGATCGGCATTTGCATCGCCCATGGCCCAGCTAGCCGCCTGGTCATTTCGCAACGTGATACGCACCCGACCATCCACTGGCAGTTGAAACAATGCTATTTTCAACCATCGCTTTAGCGAAGATGACAGTTGACCGAATTCTGATGAAGTGGAGGACGCAGTCAAAGATGCAGGGCGCTGCTCACGGGCATCTGCAGCGCTTTGCACGGGTAAATTTGAACGCCCTCCTGAGCCGGAGTCATCCGGCCCCTCCCCCGCGAACACGTGCAGCATACTCAAAATTCCATCACTTTTCATCATCAAACTCCGCGTACAAATCGTCCTAACACGATAAATTCACGTCGGCCATTTCAGTTTTGTCGACGCACCGGCGAGCGGAACCCATGTTTTTTCATCAAAACTGAATGCCCCAATGACGAATATATCTGCCGCAAAATTTATATCGAGAAGACCAGACCGTCGACAAACATGAAGATTAAGCGTAAATGTCGTTGGCATGACGGGACCGCGCTTTTCTTCCTTGCGCATGCCGATTGCCCCGCTACCGGTGACATCACCGCTGTTCGCGTTCGCTGCCTCATAACCTTCGGCGAAACAGAAGGTCAGAGCATCAGACGTCATATTAAATTTTCCTAACCCCAATGAACCTTCACTCACAGATAAATTCGTGTATGATCCCCAATCGTCCAGACCGCCGTAAAGCCACCAAAATGCGCTCTCATTATTTATACTGACAAGCGCCTGTGAGTTTTTTGCGAAACTCGCCACAGCGATAGTACATTCATACCCTGGATCTTCTGCCGTCATCTCCCCCCCCCAATTCCGAGAGAGTCATCTCGCCGATCCGAAGATGACTCACTTATCACACAGAATTACATCTTCTCGTCAAGTCGTTTCTTTCCATCCAATGTTCACCATGTTAGCGGAGCTAGGAATCGGAGTTCCAGCGACGCCGTGAGTCCATGCCCAATAAGCGACCTTTCCGTAATCTCCATCAAGAGTCAAATTGAAAGAACCGGGGCTGTTACCATCCACAGTGAGAATTTTGATGTCCGCCCATAGATACACATCAATATAAAGATCGTCTTGGCTTTTAATGCTCGGCTTTGCAAAGTAGATTTTTATTTGCTGACTCGTTACATTAATGTTTGCAACTGCCATGTCGGCGGATGGATCGTTATACTGACCACGATACAACGCCAATCCGGTGTTATTCGCATCAGTCATCATTTGCCTGTTTAGCGCTTGAAAATAAACATTCCCATCCTGGTTATGCTGACTAAGCGTGAGAGTTATGGAATCGCCGGTAGCCATACCATTCATGGTGGCACTATCAATCGCTATACAAAACGCTGATGCCGTGTACTGCGGTTGCGATGATGACGATGACATGATTAATATTCCTTTAAATTAGTTTTCATTACAATACGCACAAATTAAGCATCGTCGAGCTTTGTGTTGATGTATCGGCACGACGATAGCATTGTGTTTCGGCACAAGATGAAATTCCACTACACACCCGTGTAGGCACAATGCCATTAAGTCACGGGGCTGCGCTTTGAGTTATCAATAACATTCCCGAAGACGGTGAGTGCCGCCGACGGGACGCTTTCTACGGAATCAGCTGTCTGGCCGGATGCGTTCCAGGGTGCAACCCAAAATCTGGGTCAGGAGGTCGATCGTCTGCTGCGAGGCCTGCGGGCAACCTTTAATGATGGCGATGATCATGCGGGGGGGGGCAGCTGACCAACGGCGCACCGCCCATCAATCATTACGTGCCCTGAATGGACCCTATGATTTATCGATTGTTGATCTCACTCAGTACGGCAGATATCACGGAGTTCTTGCTCATCTTTAAAGATGGAGGCCATTATTTGAGCTATTTAGCGTAGTCAGCTGACTGAGCACCAATGGTCGAATGCAACTATGCGAAACTCAGGTTGTAAGTGGCACGTGCCGACCCATACCCACATGAAATCGTGCTCGACCTAGCTCCCGCCTTGCGGCGCTCAGCTAAGCATCGCCCCGTTGCCGATTGCGTGGGTAGCCTTCGTAACAGCGGCGCAGATTGTTAGACACTCCATCGCCACCGCACAGGAAGGAGCCGTTTCGATGTCGTCACCGCCGCTTCCCGAGCATCCCGTGATATCGAAGGTGACACCATGCGCTGATCAGACGCTGCCGCGAGTGGAACTAATCGGTGCAGTGGCCGCGCCGGGCAGCAACGGACCCACCAACGGCATGTTCGCTCTTCAGCAGGCGCTGTGCGACCGTATAGACGACGGTCTGCATTGGTTATCTATCCAGCCTACGCCAAAAAGCCAGGAAGAGCTGCCGTGGTTTTGGTGCTGGGAGCATCGCACCCTAGCGGTCGAATGGGCTACACACAACCTTCCATTCGTGCAGGGTCCCAACGTACTGTTTACCGACTCCAGACAACCGCGAATCGACGCCGATGAGCGCACGATGCTAGACGCAGGCTCATGCCGCTTGATGTTTTGCCACAGTGAGTGGTACCGGAACCTCATCTGCGCACATCGAGGCCCAAACAACCGGTCGCCGATTGCGCTCTGGCCTTATCCCATTGAACCGAAACCCGGCGGGCCTTTGCCTGCGGAGTTCGACCTCCTGATCTACTTGAAGAGCGGCTACAGTCCTGCGTTTGTGGATTATCTGGCTGGACAATTTCCCAAGCACGTTAAAGTTCAGTACGGCGCTTATCAGCGGGAGCAACTCGGCGAACTCGCTCGTCGATCTCGGGCTTGCGTCTACCTGTCGGACAACGAGAGTGGCGGCATGGCCGTAGCGGAGATGCTTCTCGCGGGCTGCCCAGTGGTCGGCATGCCAACCGGCGCACCATTTGTGCGTGACGGTCGCACGGGCTTTCTGGTCGATAGCTTGCTTGCCTCCGCCTTTCGTAGCGAGCGTAATGACGTCTCAACGCCCCGGTCGGCCATTGTTGAGGTAATCCGCGCCGCGCACACTCTCGACCGCCATGCGGTGCGCATTGAGAGCCGGCACCAATTCTCGACGGAAACGATCGTCGACCAAGTGGTCGAGGCGTTAGACTTCGCACGGAGATCAACGTCAACGATCGATCGACGCTAATAGCGAACCGGGCCGACTAGATTCCCGACCGAAGATGTCACGTCAAGCTGCTGCTCGCGCTAACTACCCGAGGGTTGCGAGCGCGCCCGTTGATAAGCCGCTCACATGCAGCGCGCAAGATCGGATCTCCGATCGCAACCGGGGCAATCGGGCACTGGCTGGGCTCAGTATCGAGAGGATGCCGGCCGCCATTCATCGACATGTGCGCATAGTGCGACGTACCTCGTAGGATGTAAAAGCGGTCGACTGGAGCAAGTTCATATTTGATGAACGGCTCCTCCAGTTCCGCGTATATCCCCTCAAAGAATTCGGCGTCCTCCCCGCAGTCCATCGCGGGATAGCCACCGACGATCCGCCACAAATCCTTGCTGAACACGGCAGAGCCATGATTCCCCCAGCCAGGGACAGTCTGACTGTCGTCCAGGTTGCCATGCCCCCAATAAGCCCAGATTTCCGATGGCCGATAAAACAATGTTTCTAGTCGCCACATCTCGGACAGGGAATATGAAAGTCTCCACGGCAAATGCACATCATCATCATCCCAAATGGCGATCAGCGATCCGTTCGCCATCTCAATGCAGGCGTTGCGCTTCTCACCCAGCGATGCGAATCGCGCGTCTTGGTTGAGGACGCGAACATTGGGAAATTCCCCCGTAAAATACTGACCGGCGCAATCATTCAGAATGATCAATTCTTTGCATGGATAATCCTGCGCGAGAAACATCGCGACCGATTCGCTCACGTAGTCTGGCCGGCCATACGTTGGCATGATGCAGCTGACAAGCGGCAACGCTTCCACTGAGATCTCCCGAGCGACACTGCCGATTTTTTTGGCTCACCTCAACTTTTCCCACTCGTCGAAAACGGTGGACCACGACCGGCTGGCGGCCGCAAACCCGGAGATACGTTCAAGCCGGTCGCGCGCGTCGTAGCGCATCTGCTCGCGCTCCGCCTTCTCATGCGCGCACCGCGACGCCTTGTGGGCGAACTCCTTAGCGTCTCGACACAACCACCCGGTCACGCCGTCTTCGACTACCGTGGTCCATCCTCCGCGTTGATCGACAACCAGAACCGAACCGGACGCCATCGCCTCAAAGGCGACGCGTGGCAGATTTTCAAACGTATCGGTACTCATGATCACAGCATCGCAAGCCGCGTAAAAATCCTGCTGCGTCATGCCGCGTTCTGGATAGGTGCGGATGTAACTGTCGGGGGCATGGCCAAGCTTCTTCTGGATACGGTCATCCCATCCCACGATATGCCCCTCCTTGGGGTCCGGGGCGGTCATGGCGTCGTAAATCCAAAGCTGCTGCGCATGAAATTTGTCGAGGTCCGCACGGGAAATGCGGCCGAAGCTGAATTTCTCTTTCGACCGCACCTCATGAAATGGAAAGTCGGCGGTATGAAAATACGGTGCGATCATCAAGGGGCGATAGGGTTGTCCGAGTTGTGCAAGACGCTCCCCGACTCTCTCTCGTCCGAGCTGGGTCTGGTACAAATGAAAATCGATGAATCCCCGCTGCTGGCACCGCAGCTCCGCATCAAAATTGTAGGTCATGCAATTGACGAACGTTGTCGTTCTCGCCCACTTGCGAATGTGCTCGAGACACTCGAGAAACTCACCGTTGCAAAAGCTTATGCAGTGAAGCCCCTCTAGCGAACGCCAATCTCTAAAATTGTGATAAATGCAGCCGCGCTCTTCCAATTTCATCGCCAGACAATTGTCATCAACCGGCCACGTATGACACACGTGAACCTTGATGCCCATCTTCTGCCAGCACCAAATCTGATGATCCAACTCTGTATCTGCCCCACCCAAATAGCTCGGATGCCCGATAACACACAACTCATCAATCATAATTATCCTTAAACATAATTGACTTCGATGTGCCACATGCGGCGCCCTCTTGCAGGTCGACATCAGTGTCACACGAATTTCCAAAACTTGTCACGCTACTCAAATGACCTAAACAGACAATATTTGGGATAGAGCGCGATCTGAATATATCTTCGCGGAAACGCTGCAGCCTACAGCGTCCGACGCCCCAGGTCACCCGCCACATCCGTCGCAAACCGCTGACGATTCGAAGGAACAGAATCTGACGCGTTACCGCGCGTCCGTTCTGCACCGACCACTCATGCAGGCGGACGAATGCGAGGAAATACCATGATTCATCGATATATGGGATCCCCCACCAACTCTTACAAAGCCCACGGTCATTCAACTTCAAAAACAAACCGCTTTTGATATTATTCCGCTAGACGGTCGTCGCAGTCCGTCAATGACTTTCATGCTCGTCGTATTCGCAAACGTCCGTTTGCCGACAGCAAATGTGCCTACAGACACGTCGGTTACCCAGGAGAATTCGTCATGCCGCTGCTCTTCAACCCCGCATGTAAAATGGTCGCCACCGATTGCAGCAAATACTCATGGGATCTAGACGGCAACAGCAATCTCTGTTTATCTCAAGATGGAACACAGTTCAATTTGATTCCCGTGCAGCCGGGCAATGATCTATACGCGATTCTCGCGCAAAAAAACGGAAGATTTCTGAGCTTGGGAAGTGATAATAAAACGATTACCGCCACGCTCACCTCCACGGAGGGAGCCCTAACGATTCGCGCAGTGCCGCTCGATAAAACGGAGGACCAACCGTTCGTTTGGTCGGTCCCGGCCACTGGAGATTTTCTTAAAGTAAACAATCCTGGCGGGACGGCCCAAACCACCACCACAGGTAATGCCGCGGCGGGTCCGACCGCCGGCCCGAACCAAATCCTAGCCAATGGGACGGGCGCCGACGATGTCGACTGTCATTTCTTAGTTCAAGGCGCGACAACGCAGAGAACCGAATAACAAATACGCGTTGCCCTGCGGCCGATACGGCACGGCTTCGTCTCACGATCACGCTGCGGACGGTCAACGTTCAGCTAGACGGCGTTCGGCCTGATCGGATACTCAAGTTGTTCGCGCCGAGTTGCTAGAGCAATTCGGCGCCGGCCTATGCTAAAAATCTTTCAATTAACTAACAGCCGATACCAGATCTCCGCTCCTGCCCGGCCCTCCTAGGTATTACCCCTCACTCCCCCATTCCCAACCCTGCGTCCACTTAAAGAGCGCGTACACTTCACCTACCCAGGGGTGATGCTTGCTGCTACAAAGCTAAAAAGCGACACAGCGGCACAAGAAGAAAGCCAAAACACCAAGCATCCAAATGGAATCAACCAGTACGCAAAATCTGGAGCCAAAAGGAGAACCAACGAAATGACGTGGACCAAGGAGCAACGCAACGTAACGATCGCCGCCTACCTAGGCTGGACGCTCGACGCCTTCGATTTCTTTCTCATGGTGTTCGTGCTGAAAGACATCGCCGCCGAATTCCATACGAAGATCCCCGAAGTCGCTTTCGCCATTACCTTGACGCTGGCCATGCGCCCCATCGGCGCTCTCATTTTCGGGCGCCTCGCCGATAAGTTCGGCCGCCGTCCGACGCTGATGGTCAACGTCGCCTGCTACTCGCTGCTCGAGTTGGTCTCCGGTTTCTCGCCGAACCTCGCCACGCTGCTCGTCCTGCGCGCGCTGTTCGGCATCGCCATGGGCGGCGAATGGGGCGTGGGCTCGGCCTTGACGATGGAAACCATTCCGGCGCGCTCGCGCGGGATCGTCTCCGGCCTCTTGCAAGCCGGCTACCCTAGCGGCTATCTGATCGCCTCCATCGTGTTCGGCGTGCTTTATCAATACGTCGGCTGGCGCGGCATGTTCTTCGTCGGCGTGGTGCCGGCGCTGCTCGTGCTCTACATTCGCGGCAATGTGCAGGAATCGCCCGCGTGGAAGGCGCTCGATACCAAACGCGTTCGCCCGAGCATGCTCGCCACGTTCAAGAAGAATTGGACGCTCGCGCTGTACTCGATCATCCTGATGACGGCGTTCAACTTCTTCTCGCACGGCACGCAGGATCTCTATCCGACGTTCCTGCGCGAGCAGCATCACTTCGATCCGCACACGGTGTCGATCATCGCCATCGTGCTGAACATCGGCGCGATCTGCGGTGGCTTATTCTTCGGTTCGCTGTCGGAAAAGATCGGCCGTCGTCGTGCGATCTGCATCGCTGCGTTGATCGCGCTGCCCGTGCTGCCGTTGTGGGCCTTCTCGAGCGGCGCCGTCATGCTGGCGGTCGGGGCGTTCTTGATGCAAATCTCGGTGCAAGGGGCTTGGGGTGTGATCCCCGTTCACTTGAACGAGATCTCGCCGGATGAAGTGCGCGCTACGTTCCCGGGGCTCGTCTATCAGCTCGGCAATCTCATCGCGTCGGTCAATGCGACGATGCAAGCCTCGGTGGCAGTGAGCAACGGCAACAACTACGCCTTCGCGCTGGCCGTGGTGGCGGGGATCGCGTCGGTCGTCATCGCCATCTTCATCCTGTTCGGGCCCGAGAAGCGCGGCATCGATATGACACGCTCGGCACAGGAAGTGGCGGCGTCATCGACGGCCTAGCACTTTTGCATCCGCGGCATTGAAGAAGGGCGCGAACCGAATCGCGCCCTTCTTCGTTTCTAGCGACTAGCGAGTAGCCACTTCCGCAGCAAGGCCGGGAATCGCCCAGGGGGCCCGTTCGGGCCGCCTCATTCTTCGCCCACCTGGCAACTCGCATCAAACCGTCTACACTCCGCTGCATAGCAACAAGGCACGGTGCCTTCGGTTCCCCCACCCCACTAGAGGACTCCATCAATAAAGAACGCTTGCCGCGATTTCAAAGGGTTTTTATCGTGCTAAAAATAACGAATTCAAGCGCAGACTTGAATCGCTCGTTCGCGGTCGGTTAGCCGACTTCGCTGTGCATGGGGCTTGAGTCAGTGCAAGCGCACCGCCTCCGGCCGACAGGGAGACGCACATGGCAAATAGAATACCCAGCCGGAGCACCGGCGATACCAAGGCGCGCATTCTCGACGCCGCGGAAGATATCTTCATCGAATGCGGTTTCGAGGCGATGTCGTTACGGCAGATCACGTCGCGCGCCGACGTCAATCTGGCCGCCGTCAACTATCACTTCGGCAGTAAGGAAGCCCTGATCCATGCGATGTTGGCGCGCCGCCTCGACAAGCTCAACGTCGAACGTTTAAAACTGCTCGAGCGCTTCGATTCGCTGCTCGGCGATCGCCTGACCTGCGAACACGTGCTCGGCGCCATGTTCATTCCGGCGCTACGCCTGTCGCGCGATCCGCGTGCGGGCGGCCCCTCGTTCCTACGATTGCTGGGCCGCGCTTATACGGACCCCTCCGCCTTCATTCACGATTTCTTGAATGGGCACTATGCGGATGTCGCCGAACGGTTCTTCTCCGCGTTTCAGCGTGCGCTGCCGCATCTGCCGCGTGAAGAGCTCGGATGGCGGCTGCACTTCGCCATCGGCGCGCTCTCGGGCGTGCTCGCCGGCGCGGACACCGATAACCTCATCGCCGAGTTCTCCAAAGGCCAGGCCATCAGCGATCTGCATTTGATCGCGCGCCTCGCTTCGTTGATGGTCGCCGCGCTCAAAGCACCGTTGCCCGATGGGACGCAACTCGCGGCGTTCGCAGCCGTGCTAGGCGACGCCGGCGATAGCGGTGACGTGGCCGAAGGGATCACGGCATGCGGGCCGCTCGATGCGCATGAGAATGCCGATGCGAAAGTTGGAACACAAGCGCCGCAAACGGATGCCCAAGCAGAGCAGGACGCGTCGGCGTTAGCCGCCGCCTCTGCGCTGCAAGCGGCCGCAGCCGCAAACGCCGCTCAATCGCAAGAAGGTTTGCGTCCAGCGGGCTACGGCGCGCCCGGCTAGCGACCCGCCGCAAACGGCCCGCGGTCAGCGCCTCAGTCAAGCACGCCCCGGCTAGGCGCCCCCGGCTAGGCCCCCCCCTCAACCCACGGCCGGCGCATCCGCGCGCCACCCGGAGGAACGCTCAATGACATGGCTCGTCGTCGCGCTCGCCATCGCGTGCGCGATCTTGATCTTCAACGAGGCAGCGGCGCTCTGGTGGCTCGTTTCGTTTGTCGCCTGGATCGCGATCGTCGCGGCGACCAATTCGGCCGGGCTCCGAGGGTGCGTGATTCTCGGCGGCGTGCTCGTTATTCCCGCGTTAGTCCTATCGATCAAACCGCTGCGACGCGCGCTCGTCAGCGCGCGCGTACTCGCCCTCTTTCGTCGCGCGCTGCCCGAGATGTCGAGCACGGAACGCGATGCGATCGAAGCCGGCACGGTGTGGTGGGACGCCGAGCTATTCACGGGCCGCCCAGATTGGGACACGCTGCTCGCGCACGGCCCGCCGGTGTTATCCGACGAAGAGCGCGCTTTCGTCGATCGCGATTGCTCGATGTTGGCCGATCTCGCCAACGATTGGGACACCACCGCCCGTTGGCAAGACCTCTCTCCGCAAGCCTGGCAATACATCAAGCAGCAAGGCTTCCTCGGCATGATCATCGACAAGCAACACGGCGGCAAAGGCTTCAGCGCGTATGCGCATTCGCAGGTCGTCATGAAGCTTGCATCGCGTTGCTCGGCCGCCACCGTATCGGTGATGGTGCCCAATTCCCTCGGGCCGGCCGAATTGCTGTTGCACTACGGCACCGAGGCGCAAAAGGCCTATTACCTGCCTCGCCTCGCACGCGGCGAAGAGATCCCCTGCTTCGCCTTGACGAACCCCTATGCGGGCTCCGATGCGGCGGCCATTCCCGATGTCGGCATCGTCTGCAAAGGGATGCATGAAGGAAAGGAAACGCTAGGCTTTCGCGTGACGTGGGACAAGCGATACATCACGCTCGGGCCCATCGCTACGGTGCTGGGTCTGGCGTTCCGCGTAAAGGACCCCGATCGGCTGCTCGGCGGCGATGAGGAACCCGGCATCACCTGCGCGCTGATCCCCACGTCTCACCCGGGCGTGTCGATCGGTCGTCGTCATTGGCCGCTCAATGCCGTCTTTCAAAACGGGCCGAACTCGGGGCGGGATGTGTTCATCCCGATCGATTGGGTGATCGGCGGTGCTCAGCAAGTGGGCAACGGTTGGCGCATGTTGATGGAATGCCTCGCGGCGGGCCGAGCGATTTCGCTGCCTTCGGCCGGTGTCGGGACGGCCAAGTTAGCCGTGCGCGGCACGAGCGCCTATGCGGCGCTGCGGCGGCAGTTCAAGACGCCGATCGGTAAATTCGAAGGCATCCATGAAGCGCTCGGCCGCATGGGCGGCAACCTGTATGTCATCGATGCGATGCGGCGGTTTTGCGCGCAGGCCGTCGATCTCGGTGAAAAACCGGCGGTGCTGTCGGCCATCGCCAAGTATCACGTGACCGAACGTTCGCGACGCATCGTCACCGACGCCATGGATATAGCGGGCGGCAAGGGCATTTGCCTCGGGCCGTCGAATTTCTTGGCGCGCGCCTATCAACAAGCGCCGATTTCGATCACGGTCGAAGGCGCGAACATCCTGACGCGCTCGCTCATCATCTTCGGGCAGGGCTCGATTCGCTGTCATCCGTATTTGCTCAAGGAAATGACGGCCGCGCGCGACGACGACGAAGAGCGCGCGCTGATCGCGTTCGATAACGCCTTTTTCCGGCACGCTGCGTTTCTCGCATCGAATGCATTGCGCAGCCTCGTTCACGGCTTGACCTGCGGCGCGTTCATCAAGAAGCCGAGCGGGGCCACGGCCGTATTGGCGAATTACTACCGCGCCGTGACGCGGCTCTGTATCGCCTTCGCATTTGTCGCGGATCTGTCGATGCTGTCGCTCGGCGGCGCGCTCAAGCGGCGCGAGCGCCTATCGGCGCGTTTGGGCGACATCCTGTCTCAACTCGTGCTGATGTCGGCCACGCTCAAACGCTTCGAAGACGACGGCGCGCATGCCGAAGACCTCCCATTCGTGCGCTGGGGCCTCAAAGACGCGCTGCTCGAGGCGGATCGAGCATTCGAAGGGTTGTTCGCGAACTTCCCGAATCGGTTCGCCGCTATGCTCATGCGCGCACTCGCATTTCCGTATGGTTTGCGGCGGCGCCCGCCGTCCGATGCGCTAGCGAGTACGATCGCCCTGCTGATCCAAACGCCCTGCGACGCCCGTACGCGGTTGCTCGCCGATTCCCACGTGCCGGCGCAGCCCGATTCCGACGATCCGATCGCCTGCGGCGAGCGCCTGCTCGGCCTGTGTCAGGAAGTGGCCGAAATCGAATCGAAGCTGCGCGAGGCCATCCGTGCGGACCGCATACCTCCGATGCCGCAAAGCCTAGCCGAGTTGCCAGGGTGGGCCCATAAAGCGCATGCGCTCGGTTGCATCGACGCCCGCGAGCGCGATACGCTCGTGCGCTATGCCTACGACGGCGCGGCATTCGTCAAAGTCGACGATTTCCCCGCCGATTTCGATCGCACCGAAGGGCGAACGACGGACGCGGGCGACGCCGCGCGAGCGGCCACGATGGAGCGAGACCATCAATCGTCGACGAATGATGCCAGCCGCACCGATCTTTCCGTCGACGTTGATCGACATTGATCGATACGTTAGATATTGACGCCGTAGGCATTGCGGATAGGAGCAGGCGATAGCCGCGGCGATTATAAATTGGGAGACGATAAGATGAACCAACCCTTCACCCAGCCCGCTTCGTCAGATTGTCCGAGCTTCGCTCCCGCCGCCCCGCCGCCGGCCCGCAGCGTTGCCGATCCGCCCAATACGGACGGAATTTGGTATGCCTCCTATCCGCCCGGCGTGCCGCATGAGATCGATGTCACGCAATATCAATCGGTGGCCCATTTCTTCGACGAATGCACGTCCCAGTTTCGCGGCCGCACCGCCTTCATCAGCATCGGCTCGGAAATGACGTACGACACGCTCGCGCGTAAAGCGAAGGCGTTCGCCGCGTATTTGCAACGGGTCGGCATCAAGCGCGGCGATCGCGTGGCGATCATGCTGCCCAATACGTTTCAATATCCGGTTTGTTTATTCGGCGTGCTTAAGGCCGGAGCCGTCGTCGTCAACGTCAATCCGCTTTATACGCCGCGCGAACTCGCGCATCAGTTGAAGGACAGCGGCGCCAAAGCGATCGTCGTATTCGAAAACTTCGCGAAAACGCTCGAGGAGGCGTTGCCCGGGACCACTGTCGAGCATATCGTCGTGACCGCCCTCGGCGATCTGCTCGGCGCGGGGCTCAACCTCAAAGGGCGTCTGCTGAATTTCGTCATCAAGCGCGTGCAAAAGATGGTGCCGCGCTATCGCCTGCCGGCCGCGGTACGGATGCGCCGCGCGTTGGCCCTGGGCGCGAAATCGCCGCTTTCGCCGACGATCGTCACGCATGACGAGTTGGCGTTTCTGCAATACACGGGCGGAACGACGGGCGTTGCCAAAGGCGCGATGCTTACCCATCGCAACATCGTCGCCAATCTGTTGCAAGCGAAGGCGTGGGCCGAACGCGAACTGACGAGCGAGATCGAGACAGTGCTCACGCCGCTGCCGCTTTATCACATCCTCTCGCTCACAGTGAACGGGCTCATCTTTTTGGGCTTGGGCGGACGCAACATTTTGATCGCCAATCCGCGCGATACGAAACGTGTGATGCGAATTCTGCGCAAGCAGACCTTTTCGGGCATTCTCGCCATCAACACGCTCTACAAAGCGTTTCTCGATAACGAGGAATTCTGCAAGCGCGATTTCTCAAAGCTCAAGCTGGCGATGGCGGGAGGCATGGCGACGCAGCGCGCGGTCGCCGATCGCTTCAAGGCCGTCACGGGCAAGCCGATCGTCGAGGGATATGGGCTCACCGAGTGCTCGCCGATCGTCGCGCTCAACCCGGTCGATCTCAATCATCTGCGCGAGTTCGACGGCTCGGTCGGGCTACCGGCTCCTTCGACGATCGTGCGGTTCCGCAAGGACGACGGCAGTTGGGCCAACATCGGCGAGCCTGGCGAATTGTGCGTCAAGGGCCCGCAAGTCATGAAAGGCTATTGGATGCGGCCTGACGAAACGGCGAAGGTGCTCGACGACGAAGGCTGGCTCGCCACGGGCGATATCGGCGTCATGGATGCGGCAGGCTATATCAAGCTCATCGATCGCAAGAAGGACATGATTCTCGTATCGGGCTTCAATGTCTACCCGAGCGAGATCGAGGATGTGATCGCGATGCATCCGGGCGTACGGGAGGTGGCCGCGATCGGCATTCCCGACGAAGCGCAAGGCGAGCGCGTCAAGGTCTTCATCGTGCCGCGCGCGGCAGGCCTGACCCGTGAAGAGATACTCGATCACTGCCGCAAGCAGTTGACGGGCTACAAGGTGCCGAAGCTGATCGAGTTCCGCAACGAGCTACCGCAGACGAACGTCGGCAAAATCATGCGCCGCGCACTGCGGGAGGAAGAATTGCTTCGATTAAAAACGCGCTCGCCCGCGCAGCGGGAGTGAGTGCCTCGGGGCGCGCGCCGACCGCTTCATATGGAGCCGAAAAACGGAACGCGCGTCCCTCTGCGAGCGAGAAGGTTTGGAGTACGAAACAATCCGAGGGGCGCAGCACACCGCTTATCAGGCCCATCCAATGGCGCAACCGCGTATGCCAAAGGGCGCCCACGTCGGCGTCGATGGCTAACAGCGCGCTACCCGTTTCGCCGAGATCGCCCGCGTAGGCGTGGCTTTCGGCGAGCGTCATATCGATGACGATCAGCCTCGGCGCGCGCGCGCCCTGCTGCGATTCGCTTAGGTGCCCGTACCAATCGAGCGCAGCCATCGCGCAACCGACGGATGCCATCCCTACGCTCGCGGTGATAAATGTGCGCCGATCCATGTCGATTCCCTGCGTCCCTCGGCCCCAAGCTCGTCACGCGCCTTTGATCGTTGCGTGTCGGGATACACCGCGCTGTCAAACGTCGCCCCGCTTATCACGCCAGGCCCGCGGCCATATCCCCGATTTACCAGGCGCCAGAATGCCGCCCGGATCGAGCGCGTCCTTGATCGTTTCCGACATGCGCAGTAACGCGCCGTTATTGAAATCGTACTGAGACGCGGCGAAATCCATCGTCGCCAGATGGGTACGGTAGACGCCGTAGCCCTCGGCTCGCGTATCGCTCATCAGCACGCGTTGAAGATCGGCGGCGGCCTCCGTCTGCTTGGCGTCATCACGATTGAAAATCGTCGCGACGATGTGGTGCAGATGCCGCTCGCCGGCCGTAAAGCCGCCGTAGTAGTCGAATCCGTACTCGGCCAAGCGCGCTTTCGCGACGGAGTACTGTCGCATCGCGTCGCGTCCCGTAAACGGACAGATCGGCGAGAAATCGACGTGCGCTCCGGTCCCGCCGCGCCAGTCGAGCATACGAAAGGCGCTCATCGCCGGGATTCCGGCCATGTTGCGCTCCCCACCGCCGGCCGGCTCGGCGTCGGACGCATAGCGGTTCGCTTCGATACGCGCGCCGGGCAGGCGGGCGAAAGCCTGCTTCGCATGCGCGAAGCGCGCTTCGACGACGCTCGGCTCGCCGTAAATCGCGAAATGCACGTTCCAGCGCCCGATATCAAGCTGACTGACGATTTTGTCGACGACCGCTTCGGGCAACGGCCCTTCGCCCTCGTACCAATCGCTGCGGGACGATAGCCCCGCCGCATGACGAACCGCGCCCTCGATCACGGCGTGGTTGCGAATCGTTTCATCGAGCCTAAGCGGACGCAGCGTCTCGACGGCCGCTTCCAAATCGGTTTCGCGCGGCAGCTTCACATGCGCGATCAGGTAGCGCTCGGGACGCGGCATCAGCCAGATGCCGAGCTTCGTCACAATGCCGAAATTCGATTGCATGAACATTGCATCGTAGGACGGCCCGAAACCCGGCTGGTAGAGCTGCCACATCCGCCCGATCTCGATGGCGCCCATGCCCGTGCGAACGAGTTCGCCGTTCGCCAGCATGACTTCCATGCCGCATTGATGCGCCGCGTGATCGCCGTAGGGCGTGTAGCCGAAGCCGCGTTCGAGTGTGTTGCCGACTACGCTGCCCCAGCCTGCGGCGGCCGGATCGACCCACAGCTTCAGGCCGCGCTGGCGCAGATAGCTGTACAGGTCGAAGTATGTGACGCCCGGCTCGACCAACGCGTACGCCAGCGTTTCATCGACTTCGATGATTCGGTTCATCCGCTTCAGATCGAGCACGACGGAGCCCGAGACGCGCGGCGCCGCGCCGCCGTAGGCGAAGTTGCGTCCGGTCGAAACGGGCCACAGCGGCAGCCGGTAGGCGCGCGCGACGGCGAGCACCGCGTGGATCTCGTCGGGCGAGGCGGGCAAGACCACCGCGGACGCCGCGAACGGCTTGGCCATAGGCTGCGGCGTAAACGGATCGGCGTACTCGCGCAAGCGTTCGCCCGATGTCAGCACGTTGCCCGCGCCGACGATCGATTCGAGCGCGCGCAAGGCCTGAGCGAAGCGAGCTTCGGAAATATTTGGCGGAAGGACCTTCATCGTCGATTCGGGTGCGCTCGTGTCCCTCGCCCGCAACACGGCAGACACAGTGGAATTTTCCTCATTTTCATCGATGATAGGCCTCATCGCTTGATCCGCAAGCAAACGTTACCGATCCTTGAGGCTTTTTGCCGCACAATCGGGCGAGCTTGCGGCGATGCGGTGCGCGACACGCGCCGAGACAGTGCAATACATCGTCGAAAAACGCCTCAGGTACGCGCGCATGCAGGTGATCTTCGCCAAATCGATACACGCTTTGCGCACACGGGTTAAAATCCCGCCCAATCGTGCGCGCATCGTCGCGTAGCCGCCAACTCACTGTGGAGCAGCCCACGCTGCCGTCCTAGCAATGCCGAATCCTTCCGAATCGCATCCGCAGAACGATTTCATGAACGCCGCGCGCAAAGAGCGCAAGCGCGTGGAGATTTATCTCGTCAACGGTATCCGCCTGACGGGGTGCATCGAGTCGTTCGACCAATACCTCGTCATGCTGCGTACGCCCGTCGGGCTACAAGGCATTTATAAACGCGCGATTTCGACGATCCAAATCGATACGGGCACGCGCCCCGGCCCGCGTGGGCCGCGCACCGGCGGCTATGGCGAGCGCCATGGCTCGCGCGAAGGCTCCGGGCCGCGGGAAGGCGGCTACGGCCAGCGCGAAGGCTCCGGGCCGCGCGAGGGCTATGGGCCGCGCGAGCCCCGGGAGCCGCGCGAAAGTTACGGTTCGCCTTCAGGCGCCGAACACCGTTCCTCCGATGCGCCCGTCGTTGTGACGCGTCGGCGCCGTCCGTTCAGCACGCTGCCGAGCAGCCCGAACGGCGGCCATGGGCACGGCCACAGCAGCCACGACAATCACGGCAATCGCGACAGCCAGGACAATCCCAGCGATTCCGATTCGGGCAACCAAGACGAATAAGCCGCCGAACGGCAGCCAGCCGCATGCTGCCGTTCTCCCCCGCCTTGCCGCTACGCCTGCTTCTTGAACGAATAATCGCGTTCCACCTTACAGATGCGGGTGACGTATTCCTCATACCAATTCTCACGTCCGCGTTGTTGCGCGACGAGGTGGGTGGCATCGGCCTTCCACGCCGCGATCGATTCGAGATCGGTCCAATACGAGACGGTTATTCCAAGGCCGCTGCGCGCCGATTCCGCTCCGAGATAACCCGGTTGTTTTTCAGCGGCTTCGCACAAGATCCGATCCATTTCTTCGTAGCCGTCGGCTACATCCGTACGAATCGACGTAAAGATCACAGCGTAGTACGGGGTGGCGCCTGTTTCCGCGAACGACATTCCAGCCTCCTGGCCGTTGGTAGTTTGGTATACCATTATGCCAAAGATTAGGGAAAGAGAGATGCAAACGAGGATCGATTCCACCGCCGATGCCATCGCGCTGTCGCTGCGCGCTTCGATCGCAACGGGGGAATTTCGCGACGGCATGCGGCTCGTCGAACGCGAGCTCGCCGAGCGTTATGCGGTCAGTCGCATTCCGTTGCGAGAAGCGCTGCAGAAGCTCGAAGCCGAAGGCATCGTCGAAATCGTTCCGAACCGCGGCGCGGTCGTACGGGCCCTCACGCTGGCCGATGTCGACGAGATTTATAACCTACGCGTGCTGCTCGAAGGCGATGCGATTTTTCGCGCCGTGAAGCGCATGGACGAAGAGACGCTCGTGCGGGCCGAGCTCGTGCATCGCCTCTTGGGGAAAGCGGAGACGGCCGCTAAGCAGGGCGAACTCAATCGCGAGTTTCACGAGCTGTTGTACGCCCGTTGCGGCAACGCGCGGCAGTTGAAGGCGATCCGCGAGCTGCGCGGGCAAGTGGAGCGTTATGAACGATTGCAAAGCACGCTGCTGGCCGATACGCAGGCATTTCAGCACGAGCATGCGGCGATCCTAAAGGCGTGCAAGCTCGGCGACGCACGCGGCGCGCGCGCGATGACGGTCGCGCATTTGGCGAGCGCACGACGCATCGTCGAAGGGGTTTTGACGATGCGAGGCGAGGCGCCGACGAGACATCCGCCGAAGCCTCCGGTCCGTCAATAGGTCGTCAGTGCTTACGATGGCGGCTCGAATGCGTGTGCGGCAAGCCTTGCTCCGCCTCACGCTGCAGCATATGCACCTGCTGACGCACCGCATTCAACTGCTCCTGCGCCGCGAGCTTTTGCGTCTGCAGCGAAGCCGCTTCTTCGCGCGCCTGCTTCTGGCGGCTCGCCGCGAGCTCCTGTTGCTTGTGCGCGACGTCGAGATCGGCCTGCAAACGATCGGCACGCGCTTGCGCCGCCGCGATCAGCGCTTCGGTGTACTCCTTCTGCGCCGCGAGCTTCGTCCGTTTGATTTCGACATCGGCGAGCTGCGCGCTGCGGCGCGTGAAATCCGCATAGACGCTTTCCGCGTAGTCCTCGTTCGTCGTCTTGATCACACGCCAGAAATTCTTCTGCTGAAACAACGCGACGTAGTACGTCATGTCCTTCCCGTGCAGCAAGAGGCTCGCGCCATAGGTGCCGTTGTACGCGGTGCGCAATTCCGAGAGCTCGCTCCCGTGCATCAACCGTTGTAATTCGGCAACATTGCCCTGGCCATCCTTCGCTTCGTCGGCCGCCGTCGCCGCAGCCGTCTGGTCCGGCGGCGTCACCGGTGACGAAAGCGGCGTCGATGCGGCAGGCGTTGCGGCCATGCCAGGTGCGGTTGCCGGCGCCGAGGCGACCGTTGCAACGTTTGCGGCGTCGTCCGTGTTCGATTGCGCCGTCGCACAACCGTTGATCCCCAATCCCCCGATTGAGATAAGCGCTGCAAGCGCGGTCCCCCGCATACGCGAATAATGGCTCATAGGTCCTTTCCTGCGCTAATAGTTCTACTTTTTGAGACAGCTTTGACTCAAGCGCGCCATTATCCCTCACTTTCTCGCGTTTCGGGCTCCTCGTCGAAGATCTGGTACTTGCGCATTTTTTCCCACAAGACTTTCCGGCTGATTCCAAGGTATTGTGCTGTGTCTTGCCTGCGCCAGGCGTTCGACGCCAGCGCCGCCAGCACCCGCGAGCGCTCGCTCATGTCCCATTTGCTACGGTCGACCACCCCCTCGCTCGCGCTTTCGGCCGGCGCCGGCTGGGCGTTGCGCGCATGCGCGAGGAGCCGGCGCAGCCGGGCGGCGTCCCACGCGCCGATCTGCCGCACCGTCACACCGATACGCTCGGCCAGATTGCGCAGCTCCCGCACGTTGCCCGGGAAGTAGGTATCGGCCACCGCATCGGCCAGCCAATACGGGATCTCCGGCAGGCTCGCCAGCCGCTCCTCGCCCACCACCGCGGCGATAAAAGCCTTGAAAATCGCAATCTTGTCCGCGGCCCCGCGCTCTTCGAGCGAAGGGATGCGCAGCTCGATCACGGCGAGCCGGTAATACAGATCGGCCCGAAAGGCGCCCTCCTTCACCAGTTGCGGCAAATCTTTGTTGGTGGCGGCGACTAACCGGAAGTCGACTTTAACGGGCGTCGCCGAGCCTACCCGAGTGACCGCGCCGTCTTCGAGCACGCGCAGCAGCTTCACTTGCTGGTACAGCGGCAAATCGCCGATCTCATCGAGAAACAGCGTGCCGCCGTCGGCCTGCTCGAAGTAGCCTTTGTGCGCGCCGACCGCCCCCGTAAACGATCCCTTGGCGTGGCCGAAGAACAGCGATTCGAAGAGCCCGTCGGGAATCGCGCCGCAGTTGACGGGCACAAACGGCCCCATGCGGTAGCGGGCATGTTTTTCGTGCAGCAGCTGCGCGATACGCTCTTTGCCGACGCCCGTCTCTCCACGAACCAGCACGCTCGTATCGCAATCGGCGAACGTATCCACCTCGTGCAGCAGCGCCTGCATGCACTCGGCGTGCGCGACGAGCGCCGTCGGTTCCAGCGTGTCCGCCGTGTGCGCACGCAGTTGCGCCAATAGCTTGCTCAGCATGCCGCGCAGCTCGGCGCAGGTGAAATCGAGCGGCAACACATGCGAGTACTCGGGTGGATACGTGGCCGGATCGCGCTCGCGCGGCAACGCCCCGACCCAAATCACGGGCATGCCCGTATGCGCCTGCCAATCGCGCAACCTGCCGCTGCCGCCGCCGCTATCGATCACGCTCACGCTGATCACCGCGAGCGACGATCGAGAAGCATTGCGCTCGGGCGCGTTCGTCATGTCGTCGGCACGGATCACATCGACGTCGAAGGTCGACATGCAGCGCACGACACGTTCGACGATGTCGGCCTTGCCCTCCCAGACGTAAATGTCCAGTTCCTCGAATGTATGGGCCGTTCTCATTTTCTGTTAGGTATCCTAAGCATCGGTACGTCGATACGTCGCGACATCAAAAGACCAGTTGCGAAGCTCCGCATGTCAGAGAAAGATCGTGGATTGTCGCCATCCCCACCTGCACGCCCAAGAGCTGCAGCAGCGGATCGACGGCTACGTCGAGCCCGGAAAGCAGTGTGTCGAGCGCGGGTAAGAGCGCGGCCAACAGCACGCTGTCGATTATGCCGATCGGAAGCGAAACGCCGCCGAACAGCGTCACATCGAGCCCGTTCGGCTGCGCGAGGGAAGCCGCCAGGCCCGCTAGCGCCGTCGCGAGGACGCTGCCCACCGCGTTGGAATTCGCGCTTTGGTAGTCGTCTTCGTTCGGCGTCACGCCGTCGAACGTCAACGTCGCCGCCGACGATTGCGGGACCACAGCCGGCAATGCCGCGTTCGCGGTCACCTTCAATAGGTTAGGCACGTTCACGAGCGTCGCGCTTTTCGCGCAACTGAACGGCTGCGAGGCGGAAAAGTTGCTCGGCGCATCGCCCACGCAGACATTCGCAATGCCCGGTTGCACGCCGATCGTCGAACTGCTCGACACCTTCGTGCTCGCGCAGTTGGTCGCTTGCAGCCACGCTGTTCCCGGCGCCGCCTCGAGCGAAAGCGGAATGTTCAATCCGACGCTGCCGATTCCAGGCAACGACGGCGTCGCAAGCGCGACGTTCAGGTACAAACGCACCTGCGCCGTGTGCGCTTGGGTACGCCATTGCTGCGTGGCCGGATCGACGCCGGCTTCGCCGACGGCAAGCACGGGCGGCTCGACGATTTGCACTTTCAACGTGGCGCCGAGGCCGGCGATACTAAGCCCGCCCGTGACATCGACGGGAGCTTGGCCCGCCTTGGCGATTTCCGCGGCGACGACGAGTGCATCGAAAGGGCTAATGGTCGCATCGAGCGCGCTTTGACTATCGGCCACGCCAAGCGCGAGCACACCGTACACGCTCGCTCCATCGCCGAGCGGGAATTGGGTAGTGGCGGCGATGCCGGCGTTGGCGATGGTTTGCAGCGTGGCCACATCGCTTTGCAGATTCGCATCGGCGATCGAGGTCGACGACAGCGCCGTGACCATCAGCTGAGCCAATTGCGCGACCGTCGATTGCGTTGCGAGCAATTGATCAACGGTGCCGACGCCGGCGGCCGCCATCAGATCGCGCACGCGCACGCGTGCATTCGCCAACGATTCGTAGGACGCCACGGAGAGCGTCAGATTCGCACCGAGCAGCGCGTTGAGCAGGGAATTCACGAGCCCGTTTTGCAATTGCGCTAGCGTCGTGCCGATCGTGAACGCGCCGAGATTCGTGGCTTTGGCCGTTGCGGTCGCGGTCATTTGCCGAGCCGGGCCCAGAAAAAAATACGGCACCGTGCGTTGCGTCGTCACTTGCACGGCATTGCGCTGCGTCGCGGCGTTGGCCGCCGCGAAGTAGCTCGGGCCCGCGTTCGCCGTCGTGTCCCAGCGGCCGCACACGACCGACAACGATTGCCCCGTCGCGTCGGGATCGAAGCCGTTCGCGGCCGCGTTCGCGCGCGCCGTCGCAACGGGTTGCGTACAGGTGTCGTCCATCGTTTGCGCCGCCGCCAACGCCGCGAGATCGGCGGTGCGCTGCAACGATCGGCGCGCATAAAACGCATTGCCGACATCGAGCGCGCCGAGGGAGGCAACCACAATCGTCATAAACAATGCGACGATCGGCGCAATGGCGCCTCGCTCGCGGTTGCGACGCGATGGCGCCCGCCCGCGTGCGCCCCGCAGCGGCGAGCACACGCTCCGCTTCGCGGCGGGACGGATGGCGCGGCGATCCATCGGCATCGGCATGAGCATCGGCATCTACTTGGACATGAGCGGCACAATCGGCAGCGCCTCAGTTGGCGTCGGCAGGCTGTGCGGCGCCTACATTCGTATAACCGCCCTGCCCTCCGTTGCTCCCGCCCGATAACGTCGAGCCGAACGATGCCGGGATCCTCGTGCGGAACGAGTCCATGTATCGTTCGTAAGCGAGAGTCGCTTGCGCGCCGGGCATCGGCAGCGCCGGGGCGGCGGCGGTGTTGCTGCGCTGCAGATTCAGCCAGGTATTCGTTGCATCGCCGATGTCGCTCGAGTGATTTCGCGAGGGGCGCGCCTGCACATCGGAAGAATCCACGCTTGCGTTCTGCAGGGTTTGCGCCGACGCATCAACGCAGGTAACCATGGCCACCATCATGATGATGGCCATGACCATCGGGAGATGTAGCGTGGCGGCGGTCGTCGAATACGCCTTCATCGCTTCGCCCCATCGGATTTAGCTTTAAGCTTTTTCATTTGCTCTCTCCTTCCGCATCCTTAGTTGTCCTAACGGGTCAGTCATGCGCCGCCGCTGCGCCAGCACGATAAGCCCGCGCGGCCGCCGCGATCTTGATGGCATCGTCTCGAATCGCCGCACGCGCCGACGGCGGACATTGCTGGTCGTCCATCCATGCCCTAGCCTCTTTCGCGTGACCTTGCGCGAGCAGCAGCAGTGCGACGTTCGATTTGATGCGCGCGCTGTGCGCGTCGAGCTCGGCCGCCTGCATCAATGGCACGCGTGCATCCGCGACATCACCCTCGCGCAATAGCGCATACCCGAGGTCGGACAGCGTTGCCGCATCGGTGGGCGCGAGGGCCACCGCTTGCGCGAGTTCACGCGCCGCCGTCGGGAAATCCCCCGCCGCGCCGGCGAGCAATCCGAGGCCGCGATGGCCACGTGCGGCAAGCGGAGTCGGTAGCAATGCGCGGTAGGCCTTCGCGCTCGCCGCGCTCTGCCCGGTTTCACGCAGTGCGTCGGCTCGCAGCAAGGTCGAATCAGGGCTCACGCCATACTGCTTTTCGTAGGCGTCGATGTGCGCTAAGGACGCGAAGTAAAGCCCCTGCTTTTGCATCCGATCGATCAGTGCGAGGTACATCCCCGGCGTATCGGGCGCCGGCTGCTTGTCGGCCGCCGCTTGCGCCGCCGCCCGCTCGGCTTGCGGGCCTATGCCGTAGCCCGATTCTTTGAATGCGCAGGCGCTGCAGGACAACGCGAGCGCGACGACGCAGATTGCGCGAAACATCAATCTCTCTCCTCTCATCGATGCACCGCCGCCAACGATCGCATGATCGCCAGCAAGCCTGGCCCGGCAGTGACGATCAACAGCGCGGGCAACAGCGTCAGGATCATCACCCCCGTCATCTTGACGGTGAGGTTGCCTATCCGTTCCCGCAGCGCGGCCCTTCGCGTTTCGCGCAAGCGATCGCCGAATTGTTTGAGCGGCTCTTGCACCGCGCCTCCGTGACGATCGACTTGGATCATCAATCGAACGACGGCACGCAGATCCTCGTTATCGAAACTCGAGCCCAACCGCTGCAGCGATTGCTCGCGCGACCGCCCCGCCGCGAACTGCCGCTGCGCCAGCGCGAGTTCGCCGGACAATACGGGCAGCATCGAACGAAAATCGTTGACGACGATCTGCAGGCTTTGATCAAGCGAGAGGCCGACGCCTTGCAGCAATCTCAGTAAATCGACGAGCACCGGCATCTCATCGGCCACGGCGCGCCGACGTTGAGCCGCTCGCTGCGCCAGCACGATCTTCGGCAACATAAACCCAAGCGTGAACGTCGCGACGAGGAACGCCACGCGATAGCCGGATGGAACGTAGCCGCGCAAAAGCCAACTCGCGAGCGGCGGCGCTGCAAGCGCAACCATCAATCGAGAAAGCAGGAAGAAGCCCCGCGCATCGGTATCGACGAAGCCGCACTGTTCGAGCAAGCGCCTGTCCTCGTTCGCCACGATGAGCTTGCCGAGCGAGGTGTCGAGCCAACGTGCGCCCGCGCGGCCACAGCGCGCTCGCCACGATGCGAGACGAGCGGCGAGCGGCCCTCGCATCGCGTCCCTACGCGAATCGGCCTGCGCGTTCTTGCGCTGCGCCGCATTCGCCGGCATCGAAGCTTGCGGCGGCTGGCCTCTCGATGAGCCGAACGGGGCGGCGCCCGAAGGCGTTACACGGCCGGCCGCGCCGTCGCCGGCCACCGCCGCTCTTCGATCGAGCGCGGTGGCGAGCGTGCGCGCGCCTCGCCGCGCGGCGGCGATACGCGCGAGCGCCACGTACGCCAACAGCAGGCATCCGAGCATACCGAGCGCAAGCGCAAGTGCGGCGAGTCCATGAGGTTGCATCGTCATGCCCTCAAACGCGTCATGCGATAGAGCAAATAACCGCCTACCGCTTGCAGCGCGAACGACAGGTAGATGAGCCGGCGCCCTTGCACGTCGCCCCACATCGCGCTGAAGTAGCTAGGGTTGGTCGCAACGAGAAAACCGCCGATCATCAACGGCAACGCGACCAGCACCCACGCCGAAAGACGCGTCCCGGCGGACATGGCGGCGAGCTCCCGCTCAGCCTGTTCGAGATCGCGCATGAAAGCCGACATCCGTTCGAGCATCACATCGGCGCGCCCGCCGTATTTCACCGACAAGCGCAGCACCGCCCCTACGAACTCGAACTCGCGCGTTCGATAGACCAGCGCAACGTGCGAGAGCGCGCGATCGATCTCGACGCCGGCGCGCATCATCCGCGATACATGGTCGAGACATTCCCGCAACGGCGCTTCCGTCGTTTGCAGCGCGGCCTGAAAGGCAGCGGGTACGCTGTTGCCGAGCGTCACGAGGCGCACGATGCCGTCGAGAAACGTCGGCAGTTGCACCACGATCGCCAGCCTTCGTCGTTGCGCGCGCGCCGTCAAAAGCAGCGCGAGGCCCGCCGCGCTCGCGATGGCCGCAGCCCCGGCCGCCGTCAGGCCCGCACGCGAGCCGATCCACACCACGCCGAACGTCGCCGCGGCGAGCGCCATCATGACAGACGCCCTTGCGCCGGACAGCCCGGCTCGCACGACGAAGTGTTCTATCGATGAAGGCAGACGGCGGCGCCGCTCTTGCGAGCTTCGTTCTGGCCGCGCTTGCCCCGCGGCCGCGGCGCCCGAAGGCGCGGACGCACCACCGGCAGCGGCGCTCACGCCCGGCGCGCTCACTCGGCTTTCGACAAACCGCCGCGCGCTGATTTGACGTTGAGCATGCACGCCGCGTTGCCACAGCAACATCGCGGCGGCGATCGACAATAGCGCTAGCGCCGCCAGCAAGGCGATGCCGCTAGACACGGAAGCCCCCGGACGAGAAGCCGTCGTCGAACCCGCTGCCGAGCATGCTCCTGAATCGCGCCAGCTTCGGCGAATGCGGATGAATGCCGAGCGAGGTCCAGTTATCGGTCTCCTCGCCGTCGGCATCGACGATCGGTTCGTAGCGATAGAGCTCTTGCGTCGCGATGATCGTATCGGACAAGCCCGTGACTTCCGTGATCGACAGAATGCGACGGCGCCCGTTCGATAGCCGGCCGATCTGCACGATGAAGTCGATCGCGTTCGCGATTTGCCGACGCAAGCTCGATTCCGTGCCTTGAAAGCCGGCGAAGCCCGCCAGCATTTCGAGCCGGTACAAGCACTCGCGCGGCGAACTCGCATGCACGGTGCCCATCGAGCCATCATGTCCGGTATTCATCGCTTGCAGCATTTCCAGCACTTCGCCGCCGCGCACTTCGCCGACGATGATGCGATCGGGCCGCATCCGCAACGTGTTGCGCAGCAGATCGCGGATCGTCACGAGCCCCGAGCCGTCGAAGCCGCCAGGCCGGCTCTCCAAGCGCACGACATGCGGATGGTTCAGCGACAGCTCGGCCGTATCTTCGATCGTGACGACGCGTTCGGGCTCGGGAATATGAAAAGCGAGCGCATTCAATAGCGACGTCTTGCCCGAACTCGTCCCGCCCGAGACGAGCACATTGCAGCGGGCCGCCACCGCCGCTTCGAGCAGCGCGCCGATCTCGGCGTTGTAGGTGCCGTTCGCCAGCAGATCGGCGGGACGCAGCGGATCCTTGCGGAACTTTCGAATCGATACGACGGGGCCGTCGATCGACAACGGCTCGATGACAACATTCACGCGGCCCCCGTCGGGCAAGCGCGCGTCGACCATCGGATTCGATTCGTCGAGCCGGCGCCCGATCGGCGCGAGAATGCGACGCACGATCCGCAGCAAATGCGCGTTGTCGGCGAAGCGCACCGCCATCTTCGTCAGAATCCCGTGGCGCGAGACATACACATCGCGGTAGCCATTGACGAGAATGTCCTCCACCGCGGGATCGCTCAGCAGATCTTCGATCGGCCCGAAGCCGGCGAGCTCTTTGGTCAGCGCTTCGGCGATCAGGCGGACTTCGCTCTCGTTGATCGGAATTCGGCGCAACCGCACGAAGCTATCCATCTCGAGATCGACGAACTGATTGATCGCCACGCGCGACCACCGGCCGAACTCCGCGCCAAGTTCTTCGATTCGCGTGAGTAGATGCTCGTGCGCCGCATTCTTGATGTCCTGGAACTGCTGCGTGTGCGCGAACGAGGAGGCATCGTCGGCAAATTCGATTTCGTTTGCCATCGTTTATGACCGCTTCGGTGATAGGTGGAGAAATCGCTTAAGGCGCGCGAAGCCGGCCGCCTCGCTGCGAGAATCGGGATGGCCGGGAGCGCCTTCGTCAAGCGGCCCGATGCGATCCGCGAGCGCATCCAGTGCGCGCACGTACGGGTCGCGCTCCGCCGTATCGAACAGCAGCTTGCCTTGATTCGCGGCTTGTGCGAGCGACACGCGCCGTGAAGGCAAGGTGGCGACGAGCGGCAGCCCCAGCCGCGCGGCGATTTGCTCGGCGGTCAAGCCGAGCCGGGCGTCGTACTTGTTGACGACGATCCCGACGCGCGCCGTATCGAACTGCGCCGCGCCGAGTTCGCGCAGCAGATCGGCCGCGGAGACGACGGATGCGATCGCCGGATCGCAGACGAGCCACACCTCATCGGCCGCCTGCGCCACCTGCGCGACGAAGTCGTGGTTCGAAAAACCGCCCAGATCGACGATCTGCTGATCGAAAAATGCACGAAGCCGCGTCAATAGCGCCACGGCGGACGCATACGACACCGTGCGCAGCGCCGAAAGATCGGGCGAAAGCGTCGTTACAGCCAATCCGCTCGCATGGCGGGCGAGCGCCGTATGGACGAAGGTCTCGTCGAAGCGGCGCAGATTGCGTACGGCTTCGACGAAATCGAATTCGCTGCGCGTATCGAGGTAGAGCATGCCATCGCCGGCAGGCAACCCCAAGTCGAGCAGCGCCGCATGACGGCCGGACCGTGCGCCGCGCTTTTGCAAATGGACGCTCAAATGTGCCGCCAAGGTGGAAACACCCACGCCAATGCGTGCGCCCAATAGCACCGTCAGCCGGCCATGGCGCACCGGCGTCTGAGCGACGTTTTCCAGGACTTCTCGCGTAATCCTCGCCGCTTCCTGCATCGCCCCGGCCAGGTCGACGAAGTCGCGCACGCCCGCCCGCAGCGCGGCGATCGCGCTTTCCGGCTCGGCAAGTTTGCCGACGGCCACCACGGGCATGTGCGGCGCCAGCGTGCGCGCGGCGTGTACCGCACGCGTGGCGGCATCGAACATCCCGCCGGAAAAATCGACGAAGAGCAGCGACGGCATCAAAGCGGCGATGCGCTGCCCGAGCGCCGCAGGCTCGTACACCGCCGCTTCCACCGCGCCGGTTGTCGATAACGCTTGCGCGAGCCAACGGAGGTTGCCTTCATCGCCCGAGGCGAACACGAAGGAATCGGCGGTCGCTCGCTCGTGCTCTATCAAGGATTGCGCTCTCGCATTCATGCTGCTCTCCTCGTCCGTCGATCACTCGTCTCGCACGTTTTTCGCCGCGACGTTTATGTCAGGCCAGGCCCGGTAGACGTTCATTTCGAGAATCCCGGCCCGGCGTCGCCCGAGAGCGCGCCGCCCAAATACGATCGCCACACCGGTGCGCCGCGCTGCTCCGATTGCTCGCCCGGGGTGGCCGGCAGCCGCGCGTCTTTCGCGAGCGGCGATACGAGGTGGGGTGTCACCACGATGACGAGCTCCTTATCGTTTTGCTGGTAGTTCAATTGCTTGAAGAACGCGCCGATGATCGGCAAATCGCCGAGCAGCGGCACCTTGCTGACGTTCGACAATGTTTCGCGATCGATGAGGCCGCCGATGACGAAGCTCTCGCCATCGCCGAGTTCGACTGTCGTATCGGCGCGACGTGTCGTGATGGCCGGCACCGACACGCCGTTGATCGTGACGGCGTTTTGAAAATCGAGCTGGCTAGCTTCGGGCGCGACCTTCAGCGCGATACGTTGTGCGCTGAGGACGGTCGGCGTGAGCGTGAGGCCGACACCGTACGGCTTGTATTGAATCGAGGTCGTGCCTAGCGCCTCGGGCACCGGAACCGGGATCTCGCCGCCCGCCAGAAAACTCGCGCTTTGTCCCGATAGCGCGATCAGGGTCGGCTCGGCCAGTACGCGTGCGAGGTTATTGCTTTCCATCAGGCTCAGATCGGCGAACAGCCCTCGCCCCGCGGAATTGAGCACGAGATTGAACGCCGATGCGATCGGCACGTTGCCGGCCGCTTGGAAGTTGCCCGTTGCGCCGCCCGAGACAGAGTTCAATCCGGACGGTGCGAACGATCCGAACGAAAAGCCGTTGCTCTGCTTGAACAAATTCAAGCCGGCTTCCTTGAGCACGGTGCGGCTGAACTCGACGACACGGACATCGACTTGCACGACGCTGCGCGTCGCGATCGACGATTCGTCGACGATGGCGCCCGCGCCGCCGGCCTGCCCCTGTCCGCCGCCGGCCGCCTTCGACTGATCGCCGCGTGAATCTTTCGCGCGGCCGCGCTTGTTCGCCGATAAGGTCGCGAGCGCCACGCCGCGCTGGTGCCATTCCATCGTCGGCGTATTGCCGGAGACAACGACATCGCCGTTATACACGCCGACTTGGGGCGTGGCGGCATCGGCCAGCACCCCGGCGGCGGCGCTCTTGACCGTCAGCGAAAGCGTTTGCGGTTGTGCTCGGCCTTTCTCCCACAGCATGAGGTTCGTCGCGCCGGGCGCCTTGCCGATCACGAGCACGCCGCCGCGGCCATCGCCGTCGCGAATCACCAGGACGTCGGCGACATCGGGATCGCCCACGGCCACACGCACGAGCGCTCGCCCCGGCGCCACCTGGCGCTGCTCGCCGACGCCGAGCACCACCGGCGAACCGATCGACGGGGAGAGCGCCGACACCTTGTCGTTACCCGCATAAGCGGCGCTAGACAGCACGCTCGCCATGAAACCGAAGCTGCACGCCCATAGGCACGCAGCCGCCATCCGCTTCCCTATCCTTGCCGCCGGATTCTTCGCCATGTCGTGAACGGCCCTCTTAGCAGGCCTGTTTTAATGTTGCTAGCCACTTTGCTCATCGCGGCGGATGCCGCGCGCCTCGTATCGTCGACGTCCTCCTTGAAGGAAGCGCCCCCTTCTTGTTCAGTCGGCCGACGTCTGCACTCGCCCCCCTCGTATGACTTCGATGGTCGGGCCCGCGACAGTCGCCGCGCTGCGTACGCGCGCGGCAGGCCGTACCGGCGCAATCTCATTCGACAACGTGCTGAGCGACACACCGGCGGCGGCTTGCGCTAGCGCGTCCGGCGGCGCCGCGCCGATCGCCTGCGCACTCGTCCGCACGACGCCGGGTAGCGTCGCCGCCGACGATCGTTCGAGCACGTCCGGATCGCGCGGATTGCGTAGCGCGAGCAACACATGGCCGGCGCTGTCGGCCATCTCTAGCCGATCGACGTCGGCAGTCGGCACCGCGAGCACGGCCGTATGGACGCCGACGCCGAACTGCGCCGGGTTGCCGACGCCCGAAGCCGTACTTCCGAAGGCGAGCACGCGCACACGCGAGAGCAACAAGCGCGTCTGCGAGCGCGTGATCTCGGCATTCGGGCCGAGGCTGGCGCCGTCTCGCTTAAGCGTGAAAAAAACGTCGACGAAATTACCCGGCCGGACGCGGTTGCCCACAGCGCTGGCTTCGTCGATATGGACCGCGACAGCGCGTTCGCCGGGCGCGACCTGCTCGGCGAAACCGGACGACAGTTGTGCTTCGAGCACGGGTACGTCCGGGCCGATATCCGATAGCGGCACGCGCTGCGCGAGCAGCGACGCATCCGAAAATGCACCGCTCGGCCGCATCGGCAACATCACCACACGCAATGCGTCCCCTGCGATCGGCGCGCCGGCCGGCAGCAAACGCGTGGCGACGACGACGGGGAATGTCGTGGCAGGAGCGGCAGCCCGTGCGATCGACGCCGAGGACGACGTCGCATGCCGGCTCAGCACCCAGGCGTAAAGGCCGAGCATCAGCGCTAGTGCGATCAACACGCCAGCTGCGATCTTCGTCACGTTCAAGTGCGTCATGCTGATTTCCTTTAAGACCACGTGCGAATAGCTAGGCTGCTCATCGGTCCCGCCGCCTCACAACAAATTCTCGGGATTGAGCTGCACGGTGGCGACGCTCGATAAGGTTTGCGGTAAGGCCAGGCTCAACAGCGGCAACGTCGGCACGATCGGGTGGCTGGCGTAGTCGTACGTGAGCGTCACTTGCACGCAATCCATGGCGCTGTTGTAGCTGCAGCTTTGCGCTTGCGTCGCACATTGCGCGTGCGCGCCCAGCCAGCCTGTCGATTGGCTCGCCACGCTGCAGGCGTTGCTGCTGCGCGCGGCCAGCGCATCGGCGACAGTCGCCGCGCTCTGATAGTTGAGCGCGGCCCGGGCGCCCTCTTCGGCGGCCAACGTTAGGCTCTGCTCCGCGACGAACAGCACGCTGTAGGTGACGATGCCATACAGCACGGTAAATAACAGTGGGAAGACGAGCGCGAACTCGACCGCGGCGCTGCCGGCTTCGCGCGCCCTCGAGCGTGGCGCGTTCCCGCGCGGCGCGCTCCTGCACGGCGCCCGCTCCCTTCCCGCTTCGCCGGTCATCGCACCGCTCCCTGCAAGAGGCCACCGAGCAAATGCAATGCGGCGGCGCCGACGAGCAGCGCGGCGTACGGCGTGGCGCGCCGCGCTCCGAGTGCGAAGGTCGGCTTCCCGCTGCGCCAAAGCAACGGCTCCGCCGATGCGCAGGTCGATGCCGATGCGGATGGCCCCCCCGACCGTAGGCGCGCGGCGATCAGCAACGCGGCTGCATGGACGGCTGCCGCCAGGCTCGCGACGATCCACAAGCCAAGCAAGGCCGAGACACCGCACCACGCACCGAGCACGGCGAACACCTTCGCATCGGCGGCGCCCATCACGCCGAGCAAAAAGAACGGCAGCAGCGCCGCACAGCCGACGATCGCCCCATAAACGGCTGGCCCCGGCGCGACCCCAAACGGTGAAGCGCCAACAGCCGAGCAAATCAATGCGGCGAATAGCCCGGCGATAACCCATCCATTGGGTACACGACGATGACGGCAGTCGCACCAAGCCACGATGGCAGCCCAAACGGTAAATAAAGCGATTGCAAGCGGCATGCGTATGACTGAACAGCCTAAAAATGACCGAATAAAAGCATGCCGATCGCCGAAGCAATCAGCACATAGCGCTCGCGCAAATCAAGTAGAAAATCGACGTTATTAACAACTGTTACAACTTGTCATCAAGTTTTGATGGCGGCTGCGACGGCGGTGAACACGGAGTTGATATTGGTGCCTATGTTGCCGACCATCGTTGCGATAGCGGCCGCGATTAGACCGGCGATGAGCGCATATTCGATGGCCGTTACGCCTCGATCTTCGATTAGGAAACGCTTAGCAAGCTTGATCATGATGCCCCTCGAAAAGTCGATAAACGTCGTGCGGATCCGCGCGTCAGCGCCCAACAGGCAACAGGCAACGAAAGGTCGCAGCAAACGTCGTTGCCCGACCGGTTGAACCTAGTGATGTTGCGTCAATGGCGCGCCGTGTACCCGCGACACGACTCTGGCAGTGCGATTCTAATGGTGACCAGCAAGAAAAGAATCGATAAGCACCTCCAATCTGATCGGCATCGTTTTTGTTATGGCCGACGAACGTTAAAACGCATAAACACACTACACGGGGACTCTACCCTCTCCCACGGCACTTTGTGACGCTCGTTCACTTAGGGGTTACGATAGTTTAGATTGAATCCACTAAATTTCGAACCCACCGCCAATTCCGTGTTACGGGCTCCACGGTAACGAAAACATCGGCTCGTTACGTTACGTTCGGCTTCAAACCGGCATTACCACCACTCTGCCTCGCCGCGACAACTTCTCTCAATTATCGACCGCGCGCTGCTGAAACCCTTGCGCCGGCTGTGCCCTCCGCTATTTGTCACCGCGTTTAGAGTGAATTGCATAACGCGTTGGCATGGGCATTGCAGAGCTTGCGCCCGCAACTAATCGATAAACCCAATGCGAGGAGCAGCAATGAAACAACACAAACGAGACGGGGTATTGCGCAATACGTGGATCGCAGCGGCGGCCGCCGCCGTGCTTTCGCTGACGGCCTGCGGGGGATCGGGGACGCTGAGCCAGGGCCTCGGCTCGGGCGCCGGGGCGGGCAGCGGCGGCACGCTCGCGACGAGCGGCGGGGGCGCCGGATCGTCCTCGACGAGCGGCTCGGGTTCGGGCTCGGGTTCAAGTTCCGGTTCGGGCGGCACGATCACCGGCGGCACGACCACCGGCGGCACAACCACCGGCGGCACGACGACGGGGGGAACGACCAGCGGCGGCGGCTCGGGCGCCACCGCCAACGCCATGGGTCAAGTCATCGGCAGCGGGGGCAACCTCGTCAGCGCACTAGGCTCGACCGTCTCGAGCGCAGGCACGACCGTCGGCCAACAAACCCTGCCCGGTACGAATCCTCAAACGTCCCAAGCGGCAGGCGGAATCCTGCAGAACGTCGGTGGGGCAGTGTCGACGCTGGGTGGCGGCCTATCGCAAGGGCTTGGCCAAACGGGCGCGACGAGCAATCCGGTCGGCACGACCGTCGTCAGCGTCGGCCCAGCCGTCAGCCAGCTCGGCAATGCCGTGACCACCGCCGGCAGTCTCGTGACGAGCCTCGGCGCCAGCGGCCCGCTCTCGCCTCTTGCGCCCATCACCGGCCCGCTCGGCGGCGCGCTCTCGACGGTTGGCGGCGCCGTATCGAATGGCGGCGCCACGCTCGGCGGCACACTCGCAAGCGGCGCAGTTCAACAAGTCACGCAGCCGTTGAGCACGGCGATCACGCCCATCACCTCGATCCTTAGCTCGACGACGCAAACCGTCGGCACCTCGAGCGGTATCGGACCGCAGCTTGCCGGCGTGCTGGCTACCGTCAGCGGCGGCTTGAACAAGGCGGGCGGCACGATCGGCTCGACGGGCGGCAGCCCGGTCACGAGCAGCCTCGCCGGCGTACTGAGCTCGACCGGGGCCGCCGCCACCTCATCGGGCGGCCTCCTCACGGGCGGCAGCGCGAGCAGCCCGCTCGCACCGCTGACGGGCGCGCTATCGGGAATCGCGGGCAGCAGCGGTTCCGGTTCTTCCAGCAATCCGCTCGCGCCGGTGACAGGCCTCGTCTCCACCGTCACCGGGGCGCTGAGCTCGTCCACCGCCAGCGGCCCGACGAGCAGCCCGCTAGCGCCCGTGACAGGGCTCGTATCGACCGTCACCGGCGCCGTCGGCGCCCCCACCGGCGGAACGTCCACCGTCAGCAACCCGCTTGCCCCCGTGACGGGGCTCGTCACGACGCTCACGGGCGCGTTGACCGGCGGCAGCGGCAGCACCACCGGCGGCGCTACTCCGCTGTCGGGCCTCACTTCACTCACGAGCGGGCTCACGGGCTCGCTCGCGAAGAAATAACGCCGAAGCAGCCCATCACGAGGAGGACATCATGTCGAAGAAAGAAAGTCGATCGATCATCGCCGCCGCACGCACCAACGCCTCGACGCTGCGCGCCCCGCTAACGGCCTTCGCCGTCGCCTACCTGCTCGCCGCCTGCGGCGGAAGCGAACTGAGCGCTCCGCCGGCGGCCGCCGCCGCGGGAAACAACGTCACCCCTCAGCCGCAACCCAACCCCACGCCGACGACGAACGCCACCGCCGGCGCGCTGACGACGCTCGGCACGGCGGCAGGCGATCTCGGCGGCACGATTTCGTCGACCACGATTCCCGGCGCCGATCCCGCCGTCACGCAGGGGGTAGGCGGCACGGTGTCGGCAACCGGCGGCGTTCTCAACGCCGCCGCCAACGCGCTGAGCAGCGGCCTAGGCCAAACGGGCTCGACGCCGAACCCGGTCGGCACGACCGTGGCCGGCATGGGTTCGACGGTCGGCGCGACGGGCGGTGTCGTCGCCGGCGTCGCATCGACCGTGAAGGCGCTCGGCGCGGGCCCGCTCTCGCCGCTCGCACCTGTCACGACGCCGGTGGCCGGGGCCCTCGATACTGCCGCCAACGGCATCAGCGCGGGTGGCCAAGTGCTGGGCAATACGCTCTCGTCCTCGGCCGTTCAGCAAGTCACGCAGCCGCTGAGCTCGGCTATTACGCCGCTCGTCGTGACGCTCGGCCAACAAACGCAGAACGTCGGCACGACGACCGGCGCCGGCCAGCCCGTATCCGGCTTGCTCGGCCAGATCGGCGGCGCCGTGCAGAGCGCCGGCGCGCAGGTCGCCGGTGCCTCGAGCAACCCGCTCGCAGCGGATGTCGGCCATCTCGTATCGAGCGTCGGCAATACGATCACGAATGCGGGCGGCCTCGTGAATCCGAACGGGCCTAACGGCGCCGCCCCCATCCCCGGCCTCATCACGAGCCTCGTCGGCAGTTCGTCGGCATCCGTCCAGCCCGGTTCCTCGTCGGGCGGAACCGGCGGCGGCGCTGGGCCGCTTGGGTCGCTGACAGGCGCGCTCGGCGCGGCGGGAACCGGCGCCGGCAATCCGCTGTCCGCCCTGACCGGCGCGCTCGGTACCTTAGGGACGCTAGGCGCGACAGGCACGAGCACGTCGAGCGGGGGGACCGCATCCGCCACGAGCGGCCTGAACTCGCTGCTCGGCGGCGGCGTCCCGCTGGCCGGCAAGTTGCCGTAAGGAGTGAGGCGCGGACGGCGTTCGCCGCCGAGCACTGTCCGCGCCGCCCGCCGCGACTAGCGCCCGCTCAGCGGACTCGGCGCATTCGGCGTGGCAAAAAACCAATAAAGCAGGGCCGATAGGCCCGCTCAAAAAACATGGCCAACGAGGACATCCTCATGATTAGGACTGCGAACCAATGGTTCTGGCTGGCGCTAGCCGCCGCGACCACGACAGCTCCGGCGCTCGCGCAGACGCGTGCGGCCGCCAGCGGCAACCCGCTCGAAGCGCTGCCTCAAATTCAAACGCCTAGTCACACCCCGAGCGTGAGCGTACAGATCGCGCCGAACGAACAGCAACTGCAGCGTTTGCTCGATACGCATTTGACGCCGAGCAAAGTCGAGATCGAAGGCGTCAAGGCGATCCCATTCGCGCAGGTCGCCGAGCACTTCACCTCATTCGTCGGCAAAGACATCACCATCGGCCAGCTCGTGGAAGCGGCCAATGCCGTGACGCGCCTTTACCAAGCGCGCGGCTATGCGCTGTCGTTCGCGTTCATTCCCGCGCAGACGTTCGAGCACGGTGTGGTGCGCGTGACCGTCGTGGAGGGCTACGTATCGAGCGTCAAGATCACCGGCAACCCGGGCGGCGCCGAGGCAAAGATACGTGCGATCACCGATCACATCCGCAACGAACGGCCGTTGCGGCGCTCGACCTTCGAGCGGTACGTCAATGTGTTGGGGTTGCTGCCCGGCGTCAAAATCGCGGCCACCGTGCAGCCGCCGCAATCGACGGACGGCGCCACCTCGCTCGATCTGAACGTCGAGCGCAAGCCGTTCAACGTGGCGACGGGCATCGACTTCCACCACCCTGGGGTACAGGGCCTCGTCACCGTGACGGAGAACGGCCTCGCCTCGCTCGGCGAGGATCTGAGCGTCGCCACGCTGGTTCCGAAGGGCCGCGACAACCAAACCTACTACGCGCTCAACGGTGCGTTGCCGATCGGTAGCGAGGGCCTTGTCGCCAAGATCAACGGCGCGCACTATCGCGGCAATCCCGTCGACAATCCGGGGCTGCCTTCGACCGTCAAGCGCACCGTGGTGAACGACAAGCTAGGCGTATCCGCGGCCTACCCGCTCTATCTGAGCAATTCGCGCAGCCTCCTCGGCACGCTGGCGGCCTATGCGTCTCATGATGAGAACAGCTATCTGAATACGTTGACCGGCGCCACGCTTTCGTTGCGCTCTCAGGTGCGGGTCGTGCAAGCCCAATTGGACTATGCCGACACGCGCACGGGACAGACCCGCCGTGCGAGCCTGAACGTGGCGAAGGCATTCGATGTATTGGGCGCGTCGAAGGCGGGCGATACGAATATCCCCGGCGTGATCGAGACGAACCCGGTCTCGCTGACGTTCATCCGCACGGGTGCGAGCTTTTCGCAGACGAACGAGTGGCCGTTCAAAATCGGCACCGCCGTGGCGCTGACGGGCCAGTACAGCCCCGATTCGCTGCCGACATCCGAACAAATCGCATTCGGGGCGCAGCGTTTCGCGCTCGGGTATGAGCCGGGCGAGGCCTCGGGCGATTCGGGCTTCGGCGCCTCGTTTGAAATCAACCGGGCGATGGCCGTCGGCGCGCGGTACTTGCAGACATTGACGCCCTATGTTTCGTTTGACATGGCCCGCGTCTATCTACACACAGGCCCGGCCGCGCCGAGCAAGCTGTCGTCGGTCGCACTCGGATTTCGCGTGACCGACAACAAGCATTACAACCTCGATCTCTCGATCGCCAAGGCCGTGGGCGATGCGCCGATCGAAAGCCCGTCGCGCAGCCCGCGCGTCAACGCGACGTTTTCTTACCAGCTCTTTTGAGGATCGCGCGTGCCTGATTAGAGCTACCACTATCAAAACGAGCGGCATGTTTCGCGCGTATCCTGCACGAATTCACAAAAAGACGCGACGCAATCGGACTCATTCGCAGCCGCGCATTTCAAACGACAGACGTTGACCATCAGGAGGACATATGACGCACTTCTCGCTGCAATTCTCGCTGCACCTCTCACGTTACGCCAGGACGACAACGCGTCACGCCATTCGCTGCGCCACGATCGCAGGCGCGCTGCTGATCGGCGCCACCACCGCATTCGCGCAATCGAACGATACGCCCGTCGGCGTCTGGCAAACGATCGACGACAATACGCATCAGCCGAAAGCCCTCGTGCAGATTTCGCAAAATGAGGACGGCACATTGAGCGGCAAAGTCATCAAGGGGCTCAACCCCGCCGACAAGCCCGGCAAGCGCTGCACCGCCTGCACCGACGATCGCAAAGACCAGCCGATCCTCGGCATGACGATCATCAAAGACATGAAGCAGGACGACGGCAAATGGGACGGCGGCAACATCCTCGACCCTGAAAACGGCAAGGTCTACAAGTGCAACATGCACCTCGAGGACAACGGCGAAAAGCTCGTCGTGCGCGGCTATATCGGCGTCTCGCTGCTCGGCCGTTCGCAAACCTGGATTCGCCAGGACGCTGCGGCGCAAGCCAAGAACTGAGCGATAGCAAGACGCTGCGCCGGCCGTAAAGCCCCGCTGGCGCAGCCGCCCACTCCGAATCGGATGGCGTTTCGTGCTGCCTACCCTCACCGCGCGTTGCCGCTAACGCTTAACGCTCTTTCAACCATCGTCAACCATCGACAACCACCGCCGAAGCGGCTTACGCGGCGCGACGCAGCGACGCAAGATAAGTCAGCGTCGGAACGTTGACGGTCACAAAAGGCGTAGGCGGCACACGCGGCGCTTTCGCCGCCCCTTTGACGCGCATCCGCGCTTTGATCGTGTCGCACAGCACCACGCCTGCCTCGCCATATAGCCGCGTGAGCAGCTGTTGAAACAAGCCCGCCGAGAACCAAGTCTTGAAGCGGCGATGGCACGTTTGATAGGCGGGGTAACGCTTGGGCATCGACGCCCAGGCGGCGTCACTGTAGATCACCCAGAGCACGCCGTTCAGCACGGCGCGCGTATCGGTCAATGGCCGCCCTCTCACCCGCCCGCGAGATTGGAACTCAGGAAAGAGCGGTAGAACGCGCCGCCATTGTTCATCCGTCATGTCGCTGTATGGGGTCATAGGCGCCTCGTTTTCGGAACAAGGAAAGCACGATATGCCCCGCCACACGCGATGGCTATGGGAATACTCCGAAATTAACGGCGAATCGAACGACCTAACCGCTAAATGGCCTAAGACCCAATGACATTAGGGGCAACGACCTAAGGGTCCATGATATGGAACCCGATAATCGCTGCGAATTAAGTCAGCGACGTATCGACCACCCTGCGCGGCGTCTCCAGATATTCCTTCGATTGCATCTCGACAAGACGTGAAACAGTCCGACTGAACTCGTTCGCCATCGGCCCTTCCACATAAAGCGCCTCGGCCGGCACCGCCGCCGACATCAACAGCTTGACCTTGTGATCGTAGAAGACATCGACGAGCCAAGTAAAGCGGCGCGCCTCCGACGCCATACGCGGCGACATCTGCGGTACATCGGAGAGGATTACCGTGTGAAAGCGCGTGGCAAGTTCGAGATAGTCGTTTTGCGAGCGCGGCCCGCCGCACAGCGTGGCGAAATCGAACCAGACGACGCCATCCGCGCGACGCAGCGCCTTGATTTCACGCTTTTCGATATGGAGAATCGGGCTCTCATCGGGCACGGCGGCCAATTGACCGTAAGCGGCGCGCAATGCACGATCGGCCTGCGCACCAAGCGGCGTATGGTAGACGCTCACCTGCGCGAGGGTCCGCTGGCGGTAGTCGATACCGGCATCGACATTAAGCACATCGAGCTTCGATTTGATGAGCTCGATCGCAGGCAATACACGATCGCGATGCAAGCCGTCGGGATAGAGCGTATCGGGATCGTAGTTGGACGTCATCACGAACTGCACGCCGTTCGTGAAAAGCCGGTCGAGCAACCGATAGAGGATCATCGCGTCGGCTATGTCCGAGACATGAAACTCGTCGAAGCAAATCAACCGAAAACGCTTCGCCGTGCGTCGCGCGAGTTCGTCGAGCGGATCCGCTTGGCCCTTGAGCTCCTCGAGCACGCGATGCACTTCGCGCATGAATTCGTGGAAGTGGATGCGTGTTTTACGCTGCACCGGCACGATCGCATAAAAGCTGTCCATCAGGAAGCTCTTGCCCCGCCCGACACCGCCCCACAGGTAGAGGCCGCGCGGCAATTGCGGATGGACGATCAGCTTGCGCAGCGCGTTCGAGCGGCGCGCCTTATAGGCCACCCACTCTTCGTAGCATCGCTGCAAACGCTCGACCGCCGCGAGTTGCGCCGGATCGGAGCTGTATCCCCGCGTCTTGAGCTCTTGCTCGTAGTATTCGATGACGTTCATCGTGCAAATAAAAAAGACGAAGGCGGGAGGGGCCCGCCCCACCCGCCTTCGCCGCAGTGCCTCGGCCTCGGGGACGAAGCCGTTACTTATTGAGCGCGCGCTTGTCGACGTCGAGCGCGGCTTCGCGCATCACTTCCGACAACGACGGGTGCGGATGGCAAATGCGGCCGATGTCTTCCGACGCAGCCTTGAATTCCATCGCCACCACCGCTTCCGCGATCAGATCCGACGCGTTCGCCGAGATGATATGCACGCCGAGCAACTCGTCCGTCTTCGCATCGGCAATCATCTTCACGAAACCATCCGACTTCGCGATGCCGAGCGCGCGGCCGTTGATCGAGAACGGGAATTGCCCCTTCTTGATCTCACGGCCTTCGGCCTTCAACTGCTGCTCCGTCTTGCCGACCCACGCGATCTCGGGCTCGGTGTAGATCACCCACGGAATGCAGTTGTAGTCGATATGCGGCTTTTGACCGTCGATGACCTCCGCCACCAACACGCCTTCGTCTTCGGCCTTGTGCGCGAGCATCGGCCCGCGCACGACATCGCCGATCGCGTAGACGTTCGGCACGCTCGTGCGGCAGTGGTCGTCCACGTCGATAAAGCCACGCTCGTTGGCCGAAAGGCCGATCGATTCGAGGCCGAGGTTATCCGTGTTCGGCACGCGGCCGACCGAGACGATCAAGCGATCGGCTTCGAGCGTTTGCGCGTTGCCGTCTTTATCGGCATAGGCGATCGTCACGCCGTTCTTCGACGTCTTCACTTCGTTGATCTTGACGCCGAGGTGGATGTCGAGACCTTGCTTCTTGAAGACCTTCGCGGCTTCCTTGGCGAGCGCTTCGTCAGCGGCGCCGAGGAAGGCCGGCAACGCTTCGAGCACCGTCACGTCGGCGCCCAGGCGGCGCCATACCGAGCCGAGCTCGAGCCCGATCACGCCCGCGCCGATCACGGCGAGCTTCTTGGGCACGGTATCGAATGCGAGCGCGCCTTCGTTGTCGGCGACGATCTTGTTGTCGACCGGCACGTTCGGCAGGTGGCGCGCCTTCGAGCCCGTCGCGATGATGACGTTCTTCGCCGTCACGACTTCGGCCGCGCCTTCGCCGCTGACTTCGATTTGCACGCCGCCGTCGTTCTTGCCGACGAACTTGCCGTGACCCTTGAGCCACGTGATCTTGTTCTTCTTGAACAGATACTCGATGCCGCCCGTCATCTTTTCGACGATGCCGTCCTTACGCGCCATCATCTCGGCGACGTCGATCTTCACATCGCCGACGCTGATGCCATGCACGTCGAGATGATGCGAGGCGTTTTCGAACTCTTCCGACGAAGCCAGCAGCGCTTTCGACGGAATGCAGCCGACGTTCAAGCAGGTGCCGCCGAGCTTGAGCGCGCCGGCGGGATTCTTCCATTTTTCGATACAGGCGACGCTCTTGCCGAGCTGCGCAGCACGGACAGCGGCGATATAGCCGCCCGGGCCCGCGCCGATCACGACGACGTCAAATTCTTGGGACATGACAATCCTTTGGCAAACGCAGCGGCGCAAGGCTTAAAACTTCCAGGCGCTGCGCCGCGGTTTCGTTCATTGCGGTGAAATGCGATGGAATGCGGTGAAGCGCGCCCGCGCCACTACGGCAACGAGCGCAGGCGCCAGCATTACAGATCGAGCAGCAGACGGGCGGGATCCTCGAGCGCATCCTTCATCGCGACGAGCGAGAGCACGGCTTCGCGGCCGTCGATGATCCGGTGATCGTACGAGAGCGCGAGATAGTTCATCGGGCGGATGACGATCTGCCCGTTTTCGACAACCGGACGCTCCTTCGTGGCATGCACACCGAGGATCGCCGATTGCGGCGGGTTGATGATCGGCGTCGAGAGCATCGAGCCGAACACGCCGCCGTTCGAAATCGAGAACGTGCCGCCCGTCATTTCTTCGATCGACAGCTTGCCGTCCTTCGCCTTTTGGCCGAACTCGGCGATCTTCTTTTCGATGTCGGCGAGCGACATTTGATCGGCGTTGCGCAGAATCGGCACCACGAGGCCGCGCGGCGAGCCCACCGCGATACCGATGTCGAAGTAGCCGTGATAGACGATGTCGTTGCCGTCGATCGACGCATTCACGAGCGGGAACTTCTTCAGCGCATGCACGGCGGCCTTCACGAAGAACGACATGAAGCCGAGCTTCACGCCGTGTTCCTTCTCGAACTTGTCCTTGTACTTGTTGCGAAGATCCATGACGGGCGCCATGTTCACTTCGTTGAACGTCGTCAGGATCGCGTTCGTTTGCTGCGATTCGAGCAGACGCTCGGCGATACGCGCACGCAGGCGCGACATCGGCACGCGCTGTTCGGGGCGGTTCTGCAGCCAGGTATCGGCCGAAGCGGGCGCCTTGACGTCCGGCAGCGACGGCTTGGCCGGCTTCGCGGCAGGCGCGGCGGCCGGCTTGGCGGCGGGGGCGCTGGCGGCGAGCGCATCGCCCTTCGTCACGCGGCCGTCGCGACCCGTGCCCGACACTTGATCGGCCGTCAGGTTCTTCTCGGCGAGCAGCTTGCCGGCAGCGGGCGAAGCCACGCCGCTCGAACCCGCCGTAGCGGGCGCAGCGGCGACAGCAGCAGCCGCGGGCGCAGCGGCGGCCGCCGGAGCGGCTGCGGCTGCGGCTGCCGGCGCAGCCGCCGCGCCAGCCTTGCCTTCCGTGTCGATCTTTGCGAGCAGTTGCTCGGATTCCACCGTGGCGCCGTCGGCGACGATGATTTCGGCCATCACGCCCGAATCGGGCGCCGGCACTTCGAGCACGACCTTATCCGTTTCGATTTCGACGAGGATTTCGTCGCGCGTCACTGCTTCGCCCGGCTTCTTCTTCCACTGAAGCAACGTGCCTTCCGAAACCGACTCCGAAAACTGCGGAACCTTGACCTCAACAATAGCCATTTGAACTGTCCTGAACTCTTTAATCTGTGTGGGAAGCGAACCGCCTCGCGTCGCCCGCGCGCCTTGCGCGCCTTGGCCGACGCGGGAAAGCGCACTCGCGCTCTCCCGGTACGCCCTCAATGTCGTTATTTAGCGATTTGCGCGCTCTTGAGCCGGCCGAATGCGCCTTCGATCAACGCCTTCTGCTGCTCGTAGTGCTTCGCGTAGTAGCCAACCGCCGGCGAGGCCGAAGCCGGACGTCCGCTGTATGCCAGCTTCTGCCCTTCCTTCATCCCTTCCTTCAGGTGATGCTCGATGTAGAACCACGGGCCTTGGTTTTGCGGCTCGTCCTGCACCCACACCACTTCCGTCGCGTTGTCGTACTTCTTGATTTCCGCTTCGAACTGCTTATGCGCGAACGGATAGAGCTGCTCGATGCGGACGATCGCGACGTCGTTCGCCTTGGCTTCGCGGCGATGGGCGAGCAAATCGTAGTAGACGCGGCCCGAGCACACGAGTACACGCTTGACCTTCTTCGCATCGATCGTGCCGTCGATTTCGCCGAGCACCGGCTGGAACGAACCGCTGGCCAGCTCGGAAAGATCGGACACCGCTTCCTTGTGGCGCAGCAGCGACTTCGGCGTAGCGACGATCAAGGGCTTGCGGAACAAGCGGATCATCTGGCGACGCAGCAGGTGGAAGATCTGCGCGGGCGTCGTGGGTTGCACGACTTGCATGTTGTGATCGGCGCACAGTTGCAAGAAACGCTCGATGCGTGCCGACGAGTGCTCGGGGCCCTGGCCCTCATAGCCGTGCGGCAGCAACATCGTCAGGCCCGAGACACGGCCCCACTTCACTTCGCCCGACGAGATGAACTGATCGATCACGACTTGGGCGCCGTTGACGAAATCGCCGAACTGCGCTTCCCAGGCGACGAGCGTGTTCGGCTCGGCCGTCGAGTAGCCGTATTCGAAGCCGAGGACGGCTTCTTCCGACAGCACCGAATCGATGACCGTGAACTTCGCTTGGCCGTCGGCCACATTCTGCAGCGGGATATACGTGCCGTCGTTCCAGCGCTCGCGGTTTTGATCGTGCAACACCGCGTGACGGTGCGTGAACGTGCCGCGGCCCGAATCCTGGCCCGTCAGACGCACGGCGTAACCCGATGCGACGAGCGAGGCGTAGGCCAGATGCTCGCCCATGCCCCAATCGAGCGGGGCTTCGCCGCGGCCCATGGCGCGGCGATCGTTGACGACGCGCTCAACGAGCGGGTGCAGCTTGAAGTTGGCGGGAATCGTGGTGACGCGCTCGGCCAAACGCTTCAGTTCGGCGAGCGGCACCGCCGTATCGGCAGCATCGGTCCACTTGCGGTTCAGGAACGGCACCCAATCGACGGCGTACTTGCTCTTGTAGTTCGAGAGCACCGGATCGATCGTGTGATGGCCTTCGTCCATCGCTTGGCGGAACGCCTTGATGTAGTTTTCCGCGTCGTCGGCCGCGATGACGCCCTGCTGCACGAGCTTTTCGGCGTACAGCGCGCGCGTGCCCGGATGCTGAGCGATCTTCTTGTACATCAGCGGCTGCGTCACAGCCGGCGTGTCCTGCTCGTTGTGGCCAAGCTTACGGAAGCAGACGATGTCGAGCACGACATCCTTCTTGAACTGCATCCGGAAATCGATGGCGATTTGCGTGGCGAGCACGACGGCTTCGGGATCGTCGCCGTTGACGTGCAGCACCGGCGCTTCGATCATCTTCACGACGTCCGAACAATAGAGCGTCGAACGCGCATCGCGCGGATCGGACGTGGTAAAGCCGATCTGGTTGTTGATGACGATATGCAGCGTGCCGTGCGTGCCGTAGCCGCGCGTTTGCGCGAGGTTCAGCGTTTCCATCACGACGCCTTGGCCCGCGAAGGCGGCGTCGCCGTGGATCTGAACGGGCAGCACTTGCAAGCCGTTATCGTCGCCGCGGCGATCCATCCGTGCCTTGGCCGAACCCTCGACGACGGGGTTGACGATTTCCAGGTGCGACGGGTTGAATGCGAGCGACAGATGGACGGGGCCGCCATCGGTGGAGACATCCGACGAGAAACCCTTGTGATACTTGACGTCGCCGGCCGGCAGATCGTCGACGTGCTTGCCTTCGAATTCGGCGAACAAATCCGACGGCATCTTGCCGAGCGTATTGACGAGCACGTTCAGACGGCCGCGGTGGGCCATACCGATGACGATTTCCTGCACGCCCTTTGCGCCCGCGTGACGAACGACTTCGTCCATCGAGGCGATAAAGCTTTCGCCGCCCTCGAGCGAGAAACGCTTCTGACCGACGTATTTCGTATGCAGATAGCGCTCGAGGCCTTCTGCGGCCGTCAGGCGATTGAGGATGTGCTTCTTCTTGTCACCCGAGAAATTCGGCGTGGCGCGGATCGATTCGAGGCGCTCTTGCCACCAGCGCTTTTGCTCGGGGTCGCTGATATACATGAACTCGGCGCCGATCGTGCCGCAGTACGTATCGCGCAGGCCCTTGACGATATCGCGCAGCGACGCTTGTTCGAACCCGAAATACAGGTTGCTCGCGCTGAACGTCTGGTCCATGTCGGCTTCGGTGAAGTCGTAGAACGCAGGTTC
>Ga0157369_10000426_pt1 | contig 55947 bp, 38 predicted proteins | sample C25metaG_FD_113461 | JGI IMG/M metagenome (GOLD analysis project Ga0157369, IMG submission 113461) | Corn rhizosphere microbial communities from Kellogg Biological Station, Michigan, USA - C2-5 metaG | ecosystem: Host-associated > Plants > Roots > Rhizosphere > Soil | place: USA: Michigan... | reverse complement strand
TGCTGGCGCTGCGCCATCGCCTGAGCCAATTCCTGATCGATCTCGGGCGTGTCGAGATCGGCAAGCAATTGGCCTCGCTTCACATGCGCGCCGATATCGACATACCAATGCAGCAAATAGCCGGTTGCTCTCGCATAGATCGGCGATTCGACGAAGCCGCGCAAGGTGCCGGGCAGCAGCATGTCGCCCTTGCTCTTCTCGAGCTTCGGCGTAACGACGTTGACGTACGTCTTCGCGTTTTGCGCGGTGGCTTGATCGACCGCGTGCCGATTCGCGATGTTCGCGACGACCGTGCGCACGACGCCGACGACAAGCAGCACCAGCACCACGACGATTGCGATCTTCGCGCGACGCCAGACCCGATCGCGTGGAGGCAGCATGTGGCCGCTGCCGTCGTCGCGCGGGGCAATGGCCAGGGGAGCGTGAGATTCTTCCGTCATTTCAATCAGCCCAAAAAAGCAGCAGCAGCGGGTTCATCGTGCATCGTCGGGATGCGGTCGATCGTTGGTTTCCGGCCCGTCGTCCGATGCATCGTCTTTCCCGTGTTCTTGCGCTCGGCGCGCATGCCGCCTCGCGAGACGGCCATGAATGCCGCCGAACAACAGTGGAACAAAGAACAACGTCGATACTGTCGCGAACAACAGGCCGCCGATGACAGCGCGGCCCAGCGGCGCGTTCTGCTCCGCGCCTTCGCCAAGGCCAAGCGCCATCGGCACCATGCCGATGATCATCGCGCAAGCCGTCATCAACACAGGACGAATACGGCCGGCGCCCGCTTCGAGCGCGGCCGTCAGCGGCGGCGCACCCGCATCGAGCCGCTGACGTGCGAACGCCACCATCAGAATACTGTTCGCCGTGGCCACGCCCATTGTCATGATTGCCCCCGTCAGCGCGGGCACGGATAGATGAGTCCCTGTCAGGAACAGCATCCAAACGATGCCCGCGAGCGCAGCCGGCAACGCGCTGACGATGACGAGCGGATCGAGCCACGATTGAAAGTTGACGACAATCAGCAGATAGACGAGCACGATCGCCATCGCCACCCCAACGCCGAGCCCGACGTAAGAGCGCTGCATCGTCTCAACCTGCCCGCGCACGGCGATCTGACTGCCGCGCGGCAACGACGCGCGTGTTTGCTCGACGAGCTTATCGATCTGCGAAGCCACGCTGCCGAGATCGCGGCCCTCTACGCTAACGAGCAAATCGACGACAGGCCGGATGTTGTAGTGCGTCACTGAGGCGAATTCGTTGCCCGGCTGCACCTGCACGAGATTGCCGAGCAACTGCGGCGTGCCGGCGGCCGCCGTAGCCCCCGCGCCCGCACGAGCCGCGACGGGGGTGCGCAGCAGCGCATCGACCGATGTGACCTGGTACTGCGGGGTGCGCACGGCGACTTGATACTCCACGCCGTTGCGCGGATTGAACCAAAAGCCCGGTGACGTCTGCGTGCTGCCCGCCAACGAAATCAGCACGTTCTGCGCCACGTCGTTCGCGTTCAAATTCAGTTGTTGCAGCCGCGTGCGATCCATTTGCAAATGAATCGTCGGCTCGTCGAATTTTTGCTGAATGTGGGTATCGACCGTGCCCGGGATCAAGCGCACTTGCTTCATGAGCTTGCTCGCGGCCTCGAAATTCGCCAACTGATTCGCCCCGGAAAGCTGCACGTCGATGGCCGCGGGCGAGCCGAAGTTGAGAATCTGCGTGACGATATCGGCCGGCTGAAAGAAAAACTCGACGCCCGGGAAGCGCTGGGGCAATAACGCCCTTAGCCGGTCGATGTAAGTCTTCGTCGGCTCGTGATCGGGTCTGAGCGCGATCTGAATGTCCCCATCGAGCGTGCCGATCGTCCCCGCATTGCTGTATGAAAGATTGATGCCGCTATAGGGCAAGCCGAGATTGTCGAGAATCGTACCGAGATCTCGCGGCGGCACCACCGTGCGGATCACCTGTTCGACTTCATCGGCCAGCCGCGCCGTCTCCTCGATCCGCGTGCCCGTCGGCGCGCGCATGTGCAGCCGAATATCGCCCGCGTCGACGCTCGGGAAAAAGTCGGCCCCAAGGAAGAACGCGAGCCCCAGCGAAGCCACGCAAAAGCCGAGGAACGAAACGGCGAACATACGCCGACGCACCAACAACGTGCTGAGCAGGACAATATAGGCGGCGCGCATGCGCTCGAACGCCGCTTCGAACCGGTGATGAAGCCGCATCAGCAGGTTCGGCCGAGCGCCGGCCTTCGGCTTGTGCGCATGGCCCATCAGCAGCATCGCCATGGTCGGCACTAGCGTGCGCGACAAAATATACGATGCGAGCATCGCGAACACGACGGCCTCGGCAAGCGGCACGAACAGATACTTGGCGACTCCCGTTAGAAAGAACATCGGCACGAAGACGATACAAATGCATAACGTCGACACGAACGCCGGAACGGCAATCTCGCCTGCCCCGTCGAGAATGGCGTCATGCAGATTCGAGCCGAGGTGCAAATGGCGCTCGATGTTCTCGATCGTCACGGTGGCGTCGTCCACCAGTATCCCCACGGCCAGCGCGAGCCCGCCTAACGTCATCACGTTAACGGTTTGACCCAGCGCATGAAGCGCCAGCAGCGAGGAAAAGATCGATAGCGGAATCGAAATCGCGATGATGCAAGTGCTGCGCCAATTGCCCAGGAACAACAAAATCATGGCCGCGGTCAGCGCCGCCGCGATCACCGCCTCGCGCGCCACGCCCGTGATCGCCGCCTTGACGAAGAGGGACTGATCGAACAGCGCGGTGATTTTGATGTCACGGGGCAACGTCGCCTCAACCGTCGGCAGCAAGCGGTGAACGGCTTCGACGACAGACAATGTCGAAGCGTTACCTGCTTTGAGAATCGACAGCAACACGCCGCGATGGCCGTCTTGCCGCACGACGTTCGTCTGCGGATTGAAACCGTCGCGTACGTGCGCGACTTCGCGCAGGTAGGTCGTTGAACCGTTAAGCGTACGCACCGGCAAATCGTTTAGGCCGGCAATGGTGGCGGGCGATCCATTCATGTCGACCGTGTACTCGCGCGGGCCGATTTTTGCGGTGCCAGTCGGCAGAATCAGGTTCTGAGCATTGACGGCGTTGACGACATCGATCGGCGTGAGGCCCTTGGCGAGCAACGCGCGCGTGTCGATATCGACGGAAATCACGCGCGTCTTGCCCCCATAGGGGTACGGTACTTGTGCGCCCGGAATGGTGATGATCTGCGGTCGCAGAAAGTTGAGCGCCGTATCGTTGAGGTTCTGCTCCGATAGCGTCGGGCTCGATAGGCCGAGCTGAATCACAGGGATCGACGAAGCCGAGTAGCTGATGACGAGCGGCGGCGTCGCGCCTGGCGGCATCTGCCGCAATTGCGTCTGCTCGACGGCCGCCGTTTGAGCAATGGCGGTTTCCAGGCTCGCATTCGGCTGCAGAAACAACTTGATCACCGCGATGCCGGGCAGCGATTGCGATTCGATATGTTCGATATCGCTGACCGTCGTCGTTAGGCCGCGCTCGTTCACCGACGTCATGCGGTTGGCGATTTCCTGTGCGGAGAGGCCCTGGTAGCTCCAAATGATGCTGACGACGGGGATATCGATGTTCGGCAGAATATCGATAGGAGTCCTCATCAAGGACAGCGGCGTCGCCAGCAAGATAAGGATGGCCATCACAATGAATGTGTAGGGCCGTTTGAGCGCGACGTTGACGATCCACATGCGAAAACACGCCGGAAAGATGCGGGGAGAAAGAGGGAATGTATCGGCTTCGGGGGGGAATGTGAATTCCCTCTGCCCACAATAGTCGATCGTTTGACGTGAAACGATTACCGACTGTTACATGGAGCCCCGCCGCGTCGCATGCTGGTTTTCCCTAGGCACAGCCATTGCGCGAAACGCTTCATCGCATTCGGATTGAAGCCGACGAGCATACGAGCGGGGCGGAAGAAGTCAGCGCCGATCTCAATGCGACGGGCTGGGACGAGATCGAAGCAGCTTCGGGGGTTGCACGCGCCGAGATCGAACGCATCGGACATCTCTATGCCGAAGCGAACGCCGCGATTGTTTGTTATGGCATGGGGGTTACCCAGCATCGCCGAGGCACGGCCAACGTGCAGCAGATCGTGAACTTGCTGCTGCTTCGGGGCAACATCGGGCGCGATGGCGCGGGGATCTGCCCCCTGCGCGGCCACTCGAACGTACAGGGCGATCGCACGGTGGGCATCACCGAAGTGCCTCCGCCCGAATTGCTCGATGCGTTGGAACGCGTGTTCGGCTTTACGCCGTCGCGGCAACATGGGCACGGCGCGGTAGCCGCGATCGACGCGATGCTAGCCGGACGCGCAAAGGCGCTGATCTGCCTCGGCGGAAACTTGCCGGTGGCCATGTCGGATACGCCCGCCTCGTTCGCGGCCGTGCGTGGGCTCGATCTTGCCGTTCATATTGCAACGAAGCTGAATCGGTCGCATTTGCTTGTGTCGAACGAAACGCTGCTGCTGCCCTGCCTGGGCCGCACCGAACTCGATCTTCAAGCGAGTGGCCCACAGTCGATTACCGTGGAAGATTCGATGTCGATGGTGCATGCATCGCGTGGATCGTTGCCGCCTGCTTCGGAATTTTTGAAGTCGGAGCCGGCCATCGTTGCAGGCATGGCGAAGGCCACGCTCGACGATGCGACGCTCGATTGGGATGGCTGGATTGCCGATTATGACCGCATTCGCGATTTGATCGAGGCTGTGTTTCCGCAGTTCGAGCGCTATAACGAGCGGATTCGAGAGCCGGGTGGATTTCGTCTATATAACGCGGCGGCGGCTAGGCGCTGGGGTACGCCGGGAGGGCGTGCGCGGTTTATCGCCCATAAGGGGGTGCTCGCCGATCCACGCGTGGACCGCAGCGATGCACTGTTGCTCGCCACGATCCGCAGCCACGATCAGTACAACACGACGATCTATAGCTACAACGATCGCTATCGCGGGATCACGGGGCGGCGAGATGTGATCTTCGTGAACGAACGCGATCTAACCGCGCGTGGGCTCAAGCATGGCGATCTCGTCGATGTGGAGACGATCGAGGACACCGTGAGCGTGGGGACGACGCGGCGCGTCGAACGGCTAACGGCGGTGGCGTTCGATATCGCGGCCGGTTCGGTTGCGGCGTATTACCCGGAGGCGAATGGGCTCGTTTCTTTGGCCGATGTCGATCCTCGCAGTGGGACACCGTCGTATAAGTCGATACCTGTGCTGCTTTCGCTGAGTCGATGCGACGGAGTACGAGCCGACGATGCGCACAGTTGGCAAGACGGCGATGTGCCCGTCGATCGGACCGGGGCCGCCTGCGCGTCGGACGCAGGCGAACCGCCGCTCGATCGGACGACACCGGTGTGAGGAGTTATTGGTCGCGGGGGTTCACGCTCCTAGGCATGCCAAGCATTGTTGACGGCTGCTAGCAACGTTGAATCCGTTATTACAGCGTTAGCCGGGGCCGTTGGGTCGAACCCCGGATGCCCAGCACTGAACGACGCCATGGCTTGGATCAATTGCGCGACCTGTACGTTGGCGAGCATCTCGCTGCCGGCGGAGCCTCCGCTTACCGTCAGCTCTGACAATTCGCCATACGGTTGGCTGAACCAGTTCGCGATCGTGGCTTCGGCCGTCGTACCCAGGACGTCGACATGCAAGTCGTTGCCGATTTGCTGCAGCCAGACGTTGTCGGCGTTGACGTTCTGGATCGATAAACTTCCAGAGGGTGCGTCGTTCGACGATACACCGTTGACGATCATGCGCGCACCGTCTCCCGCTTGCAGCGTATAGGTATTGTCGCCAGGCGTACCGGTAACGCCGGTTGCCATCGCCTCTAACTGTTGCGCGCTAAGCGTATTGCCATCCGCGAAATTCACCTGCGTGACGCCCCACTCGTTGCGGGACAACATATTTTGCAGCGTGATTTGGTCGCCGGCGGTGCCGTCGGTCAGCACAAGCGAACTGCCGTCCAACGTCTTCGTCACAATCAAGTTCGACTCGCCAATGCCTGCGCCCAGTCCCAATACGGGCTGATCGTCCGTATTGTTGGTGTCGTAATCCTCGACGATCTGTACCGAGCCGTAGCCGGCTTGGTAGACGAAGGTGTCGCTGCCGCCATTGCCGATTTCTACGTCGTTTCCGCCCGATCCGTTGAATACTTCGGCGCCGGTCGAGCCATAGAGCGTGGAGTTTTCAGCTGTGCTGGTGGTTTCCTTCTCGATCAATTGCTCCGACGACAGGGTCGTTCCATCGGCAAAGGCCACCTCAGTCATGCCCCACTTCACCTTCGACAACATATTGTCTAGCGTGATTCGATCACCGGCGGTGCCGTCGGTGAGCACAAGCCCCGTGCCGTCCGGCGTTGCAGACACGTTTAGATCATCCGGCGTGATGCCCGCACCGAACCGCAACACCGGCTGAGCGCTACCGTAATAGTCTTCGCTAATTTCAAGCTGGCCGTAGCCGGAGTTGAATGCGAAGGTATCGCTGTTGCCATTCCCAGTGACGAAATCGTTGCCGCCTTTGCCGTCGAAGATCTCGCTGCCACCCGTGCCTTGAATCGAATCGCTGCCCGTCGTGCCGGTTAGCGTCGAGGCCATCGTTTCGAGTTGTTGTGCGCTCAACATTGCGCCATCCGCGAAGCGTACTTGCGTGACGCCCCACTCGTTGCGGGACAACATGTTTTGCAGCGTGATCTGGTCGCCGGCCGTGCCGTCGGTCAACACGATGCCGCTGCCGTCGGCTGTCTTGGTCGCGACGAGGTTCTCTTCGTTGATGCCTGAGCCAAATTTCAACATCGGTTGATCGTTGGTGTTGTTCGTGTCGTAATCCTCGACAACCTGTACCGAACCGTAGCCAGCTTGGTAGATGAAAGTGTCGCTGCCGCCATTGCCGATCTCTACGTCATTCCCGCCCGATCCGTTGAGTACTTCTGCGCCGGTCGAACCGTACAACGTGGCGCTCGCGGCTGTGCTGGTGGTCTCCTTCTCGATCAGTTGCTCCGACGACAAGCTCGTTCCATCTGCAAACGCCGCCTCAGTCACGCCCCACTTCACCTTCGACAACATGTTGTCCAGCGTGATTCGATCACCTGCAGCTCCGTCGGTAACCACGAGCCCTGTTCCGTCCGGCGTTGCAGAGACGGTTAGATTATCCGCTGTGATGCCCGCACCGAACCGCAACACCGGCTGAGCGCTACCGTAATAGTCTTCGCTGATTTCAAGCTGGCCGTAGCCAGCGTTGAATGCGAAGGTATCGCTATTGCCATTGCCGACGATGAAATCACCACCGCCTTTTCCGTCAAAGATCTCGCTGCCGCCCGTGCCTTGAATCGTATCGCTGCCCGATGTGCCGGTTTGCGTCAAGGCCATCGTTTCCAGTTGTTGTGCGCTTAACGTCGCGCCATCCGCGAAGCTCACTTGCGTGACGCCCCACTCGTTGCGGGACAACATGTTTCGCAGCGTAATTTCGTCTCCGGCCGCGCCGTCGGTCAGGACGATGCCGCTTCCGTCAGCCGTTTTCGTGACGATTACGTTCGATTCGCTGACGCCCGCACCCAATTCCAATACGGGGCGATCGTCCGTGTTGTTGGTGTCGTAGTCCTCGACAATCTGCAAAGAGCCGTAGCCGGCGTGGTAGATGAACGTGTCGCTGCCGCCGTTGCCGATTTCTGTGTCGTTGCCGCCAGAGCCGTTGAATACCTCTGATCCCGTCGATCCGTACAATGTCGCATTCGCCACTGTGCTAGTTGTTTCCCTTTCGATCAGTTGCTCCGACGACAGACTTGTACCGTCTGCAAACGCCACTTCAGTTACGCCCCACTTCAGCTTCCACAACATGTTATCGAGCGTGATTTCATCGCCTGCGGTACCGTCGGAAATTATCAGACCCGTACCGTCGGCCGTTGCCGACACACTTAGCTTGTCGGCCGAAATCCCAGCCCCGAACCGCAGCACCGGTTGAGCACTGCCGTAATAGTCTTCGTTTATCTCGAGTTGACTGTAACCCTCACCGAACGAGAAGGTATCGCTGCTACCGTTGCCGATGGCGAAATCATTGCCACCTTTACCATCGAATATTTCGCTACCGCCCGTGCCCTGAATCGTGTCGCTGCCTGACGTGCCGGTCAGCGTAATGGCCATCGCCTCGAGTTGCTGCCTGCTCAGGGTTGTGCCGTCAGCGAACCGCACCGATGCCACTCCCGAAGACAGCCCGTACCCAGCGACGGAGTCGAGCATTCCGTCGATGCTAATCCGATCCCCAGGCGTGCCGTCCGCAATGACAAGCGATGTGCCATCGGAAGCGACGCTAACGTTCAGCGTCTCCGGCGAAATGCCGGGGCCGAGCTGAAGCACACTTGAGTTATTGCCGCTGCCATCGGGATTCTCTTCGATTCGAAGATTCCCATAGCCTTGATTGAACAAAAATACATCACTGCCGCTGTTGCCGATCGCCACGTCGTCCCCGCCGCGCCCGTCAAGCATCGCCGAGCCCCGATAGCTGCCGGCGATCGTATCCGAGCCTTGCGTGGCCCCGTTGAGTTCGAATACGACTAACTGCGCGGCGGCTAAGACGAAACCGTCAGCGAACTGAACCTGCTGGACGCCGTTCAGGCCCGTGACAGGGTCCGGAATGAGCATGTTTTCCAGCGTGATCTGATCACCGCTAACGCCATCCGTCAGAACGAGACCCGTACCATCCGCTGTTGCTTTTACGCCCAACGACTCAACCGTGATGCCCGGCCCCAGGAGGAGCACGTCCGGATTCGTGGCTGCGTCCTCGGGAGTGACTTCATCCACGCGGATGCTCAGCTTCCCGTACCCCTCGTTGAAGACGAACGTGTTGTTCGGCCCACTTCCTATCGCGTTGTCATCGCCGCCTTTACCGTCGAACAGATTGCCGCCCGAGGATACGCCGCGCAATGTATCGTCACCCGACGCCCCCGCAGTTTCGCGGTCGACCAATTCCGCGATCGACATTGTCGTGCCGTCCGCAAACTGTAATTGCTGAACGCCGGCGCTTTCAGAGCGCGCGTAGTCAGGAGGGACAAGCACGTTCTCGATGAGGATGACATCGCCATCGACGCCATCGGTGAGCGTTACCCCCGTTCCGTCAGCGGTAACGCCAACGTTCAGCGACGATGCATCGATCCCCGCGCCCAGTTCAAGCACGCTTTGCGGCGCCCCGAAGCGATCGGTCGGATCGGACTCGTCGATCGTCAAGCTGCCGTATCCACGATTGAAAACGAATGTATCGCTGCCCGTTCCGATTTCCGTGTCTGCGCCGCCCTTGCCGTCAAATAGGCTGCCGCCCGTCGCCCCGCCATATAGAGTCTCCGCAGCGGCCGTGCCGGTCGTTTCGAGCTGCTCGAGTTGCGCAGCGGTCCAAATCGTCCCGTCGGCAAACTGTATCTGCTCGATACCGCTGCTCGCTTCGCTTCCGGGGTGGCCCTTCAACATGTTGTCGAGGCGGATCTGATCGCCCGAAGTCCCATCGGTCACGAGCAGACTCGTGCCATCGGCACTCGCTCGCACCGTCAACGATGCTTCACTGATTCCGGCGCCTAGTTCCAGGACGTTTGCGGTATTCTGCGGTGCATCCGTTTCGTCGATTTCTAGATTGCGGTATCCCGTGTTGAAAACGAACGTATCGCCATTGCCGTGGCCGATCGCTAAATCGCTGCCTCCCTTACCGTCGAAGACGTTGGCCCCTGTCGCACCTCCGTACAGCACGTCATCGCCAGCCGTACCGGTTGTTTCCAGATCGATGAGTTCCGTGCCGGATAGCGACGTTCCATCGGCGAACTGAAGGCTCTCTATCCCCTTTGTACCCTGCACCCCTTGGCTCAGCATCGCATCGATGGTCACTCGATCACCCGTCACGCCATCGGTGATGACGAGGTCCGTTCCGTTCTGCGCGGCTTGAACATGTAACGACGCCTCCGTAATGCCAGCCCCCATCTGCAACACGTTGTTCGCGTCCCAAGACGAATCCGTTTCGTTGATTTCCAGCTCGCCGTAGCCCGACGCATAAATGAACGTATCTCCCCCGCCATGCCCGTAAGCGAGGTCTTGCCCGCCCTTTCCATCAAATACGTTTCCGCCTGTGCCCACGCCTCGCAGCGTATCGTTGCCCGAAGTGCCCGCGGTTTCGAGATCAACAAGCTGCTGCGCCGACATGGTGGCGCCATCCGCCAACTGAATCGACTGGATGCCGTTGACACTTAGCGAGCTGGAAACCAGCATGTTGTCCAGCGTGATCGAATCGCCCGCGACGCCATCCGAGACGATCAGCGATGTCCCATCCGCGGTCGCACTTACGTGCAACGACTCTGCCGTCAGCCCCGCTCCGAGCAAGAGGACATTGCTGGGGGAGTAGTCTTCGTCGACTACGTTGATTTCGAGCTGACCATAGCCTTGATCGAACACGAAAGTATCGCCGCCGTTACTGCTCGTCGGGTCCATCGCATTCGGGACGCTGTTCGCGCTCTCGATGTCCTTTCCGCCGTGGCCGTCTAAGAGATTTCCGCCGGTCGAGCTACCCCAGAGCATGTCGCTCCCGGACGTTCCCGTCGTTTCCAGTTCGACGAGCTGAGCGGTAGAAAGCGTCGTGCCGTCGGCAAACACGACTTGCGACACGCCCATATCCGATGAAGCCAACATTCCATCAAGCGTGATCCGATCACCGGAGATGCCGTCTTTCAATACCAGGCCGGTGCCATCGCTGGTCGCAGTAACAGTGACCGCACTTTCCGCTATACCTGCGCCGAGCGATAGCTGTGCCGAAGGTTCCGAGGCATTTCCCTGCTCGGAGATTTCCAGTGCGCCGTATCCGGCGTTGAACACGAAAGTATCGTCGCCGCCATTTCCAATCTCGGTGTCGTTTCCACCTTTTCCGTCGAAGCACTCTGCGCCTGACGTGCCGAACAGCGTGTCGTTGCCCGCGGTGCCGGTGGTCTTCTGTTGAAGGAGTCCCGTTAGCGACATCGTGGCGCCATCGGAGAAACTCAACTCTTGTATCGTCGGCGATGACGACAGCGCATTGCTTAGTACAACCCTGTCACCCGCTATGCCATCTGTCAGCACGAGATCCAGTCCGTTTGACGCGATGGAGACGCTCAGTGAATTCGAGCTGATGCCAGGCCCGAACGCGAGCATGCTCGGATTTGCATTGTCGGACCTTCCAGTTTGCTCGATGGTGAGCGCGCCGTAACCGACATTGAACGTGAAGGTGTCCCCCCCGTTGCCGATTTCGAGGTCGTCGCCCCCTTTGCCGTCGAAGGCATTCCCACCGCTTGTCGATCCGTACAGGACGTCGGCGCCGACGGTTCCAGTGGTCTCCATTGCGATGAGTTGTCCGGCCGATAAGGTCGTGCCGTCAGCAAACACGACTTGCTGCACTCCTTCCCCCGGCACAGCTAGCATGTTCTCGATCGTCACCTGATCGCCCGTGACGCCATCCGTCAGCATTAGGCTGATTCCGTCGGACGTTGCACGGACCGACAGCGATTCAGGGGTGATGCCGGCACCGAGCGCGAGGATGTTGGTTCCGTTTGTTGCGATCCCCGATTCGACATCGAGGTTGTAGCTCGCGTTCGTCTCGTCAATAGTCAACTGGCCGTAGCCGCGATTGAAGACAAAGGTGTCGCCGTTTCCGTTGCCGGTTTCGACATCGTATCCGCCTTTTCCGTCGAATAGGTTACCGCCTGCCGAGCCGCCGTAGAGATCGTCGTCGGCGCTTGTGCCGGTGGTTTCGAGGTCGACCAATTGGTTAGCGGTTAAGGTCGATCCGTCGGAGAAATGGACAATTCCGACGCTGCTGGCGTAGACACCCGCCGTGAGCATCTTACTGATGACTACTTCATCGCCGGATACGCCGTCGTATATCGCCAGACTCGACCCGTCCGGCGTTGCCCTAACCGTCAGATCGGATGACGCAATGCCTGCGCCGAAATCGACGCGATCGGGCGAGGTGTCGCTTATCGCATGGGTATTTTCCACACGAATATCAAGTTGGCCATAGCCCCGATTGAACACGAAGGTGTCGCCATTGCCGTAGCCGACTTCCACATCGTGGCCCCCCTTGCCGTCGAACAGGTCACCGCCGCCGAGGGTTCCCGCCAAGTTGTCCGCCTCTAATGTTCCTATGACGTGATGCGACATCTGAACCACTTGCTGCGCAGTCCATATCGTGCCATCGGCAAAACGGACCTCCTGCACGCCATTGGCAGCACTAGGCGTTCCCAGCCACGTCATCATGGAGTCAAGCTTGATGACATCGCCTGAAGTTCCATCGGAAATGTAGACGTTTCCCGAACCGTCTCCTGTCACTATCGACGATAAGGGATCAATATCGCTACCCAGCTGGAGCACATTCACGTCGCTGGTGCTGAAATTCAACTCGCTTATTTCAAGGCTGCCATAGCCTCGGCTATAGTCGAAAGTGTCGTTGCCGCCGCCGCCCACCGCCTTGTCATCGCCGCCTTCTCCATCGATCGAATCCGCCCCGTTCGTCCCGACCAGCGTATCAGCTGCCGCCGTCCCCGTGATGACACGCGCCATCTGCGCCACTTGCTCAGCGGACCATACGGTTCCGTCGGCGAACTCAATCTTCTGGACACCGTCGTAATCCCACTGCAACATACCGTCAACTCGGATTCGATCGCCAAGCGTCCCGTCCGTGATGATGATGTCGTTTCCGCTCGCGCTCACGTGTATCGACGACTCGGTCATTTGGCTTCCAAGTTCCAGGACATTCACGTGCGCACTTACGAAGTCTTGCTCGTCGATCTCGAGTCGGCCGTATCCGCCATCGAATGCGAAAGTATCGTTACCGCCGCGCCCCACTTCCAGATCGTCCCCCCCATGACCGTCAAACGAATCCCCAGACGACGTACCGCGCAATGTATCGCTTCCGCCCGTACCAATCGTCGCCATCTGCTGGAGTTGCCCGCGGTTGAAAGAACTTCCATCCGCCAATTGCACTTGGTTGACGCCATACGATGCGCTCGTAAACTCCCCGTCAACGGTGATAACGTCGCCGCCGCTACCGGTCTCAACGATGAGGTCCCCCTGCTCGTCGCCTCGCACGACGAGAGAAGAGGCAGCAATGCCGGCACCCAGCTCGAGGACGTTGGTGTCGGTGCTATTGGTGTCGACTTCGTTAACTTCGAGATGCCCGTAGCCCTGATTGAACATAATGGTGTCGCCACCACCGTTACCCTGGATATAGTCGTCGCCCCCTTCACCATCAAGTAAATCGGCGCCGGACGTGCCGTAGATGAAATTGGAGCCGGTCGTCTCGTGGCTCGCCATCTGTAGAATTCCAGCGCGCGTCCAGACGGTTCCGTCCGCAAACTTGACGCTCTGCACGCCGTTGTTTGCGCTGTGTCCCATCTGATCTAGCGTGATCTCGTCGCCGCTGGCCAGTTGCAACACGACGTCCCCGTTTGCATTGGCGGATACAACCACTTGAGACGCAAGAATGCCGGCACCAAACACCAGTGTATTTGTCGGATTGATCGCGTCAGGGTCTTCTTCGTCAATTTCCAGCAAGCCATCGCCGGCGGAATAATTGAATATGTCGTTCGACGGGAGTTGCTCCGCGAAATTGTTGCCGCCGCCGTTGCCGACGATCAGCCCGATGCCGTTGCCGCCGTAAAAGACATCATCGATGGCCGTGCCCGCCTCCTCGATTCGCCCGTTAGGATCCAATTGCACCTGGAAGCCAGAGGCGATGGCGTAGGCAAGCGATCCGATAGCGTCGGTCGTCAATGCGCTAACCGCTTCTTGGTAAATCGTCGTCGAGATGCCTAAGTCCATGCGCGCCGCGTCGGCCACGCGCAGCAACACATCCCACGAGCCCAAGTTCGCAGCGGTCACACTGCCGATCCGCTGGTACGCCGCTAATATGGCCTGCGGCAGCGAGCCAGTGCCAGCAATCGTATTGGTCGCTGCATCGTAGCTAAATTCGGGGGCAAACTGACTGGCGAGCGGGCTTTGCAACAGCAATCGCGCAGCCGCCGCATCGTACAAGTTGTTCCATGCGGCGTTCACGTAACTGGCCGCCCTGAAACCGGGCGCACTGCCGTCGTATACACCGTCGTAAGGCTGTCCCAAATACTGCTCGACAAATTCGAGCTTGCGTGCGTCTATCATCTCGCCTCGCGAGCCTGGCCCCACATCCGCCACGTTCGCCCATTGATACAAGATCGATTGAACGTCCGTCTCGACCTCAGAGGCGCTCGCGCCAGCCCTCGATGAAGCGAAGCGTTGAACCAACGACAGCAATGCAGAATCGAGCGTCATCGCCGACCGCAAATCGCGCAGCGTTCCGCCGCCTCCCATTTGAGGCAAGGCTGATGCGGAGCCGGAAACCTCTACAGGCACGACCGGTTTCGTATCGAGCGTGCTATTTGTGAACCAGGCATCGGCAATTTCGTGGGTGGTGCCGTCTGCCATTGTGAAACTGCTGATTGAACTGATCGAGTTACCAGCGATTGTCTGACTGGCTTTGGTCGCGTTTAAGTTGATGGAAACGATGCCCAATTGGGGGAGCGTGTACAGCTCGCCGGCATCGGTTACTCCGTTGCTATTGGCGTCAATCCACACTCGCAAGCTCGCGAACGCCGGATCGCTGGAGTCGATGACGTTGTCTTGATTCGCATCTAGCTTGCGAAGCGCATCGAAACCGTCGCCAGTTGAATCATTGGTGCCGAACAGCTGGGTGATATTCGTAATGTTCGCATCGTTCGGATCGAAGCATAACAGGCCGGTGCCGCTGCCAATCCAACCAGTCTTGCGTGCGAACCCGTCGTTGGTGAGGTCGAAGTAGGGCGAGCTGGAGGAAAGCGCAGTCAGGTTGATGCCCGAGCCGTTGAGATCAAGCACTAGCGGGCTCAGTTGCGCGTCACCGTCACCGAGTGACCCGCCGGCGGATTCTCCCGCGCCGCCGCCCAATCCCCCGCCCCCGGCCGGCGGGGGGCCGTCGCCTCCACTATTCATGAACTGCATGATCTGATTGAGCAGATTGTTCAAATCGCCCGGATCGTGCGAGCTGTTGTACGCGGTAACGAGTCCCACCGCAGAAAGGAGAATGCCGAGCTCAGGCGCGCCGGCTGCCGTTAGAAATATTCCTGCGTCGGAAATCAAATAGCCAATATTGGTCGTGAGTTGAGTGCGATCGTTCGACAGTTGCGTATTGTAGGCGTCGGGGTCTATCTGTTGAAGATCGGAGCCCGTAAAGCTGCGGATATCGTTATAGGCCGTCGTTGCATTCTGCAGGCTGCCCTGCGCCGACATCAGCGCGCCGCCCAACAGCGCTCCGTTTCCGACCGGAGTTCCTTCGGGGTACCCTGAAAGGTCGTTATAGAAATTGCCTGAATCGATAATGGCGTTTCCGCCGTCTATCTGTGTTTGAGAAGCCGACGCTCCGGTGTTCACATCGTTGTGCAACTTCGATAAATCGTTTCCCGTGGAAACAACATCTGTTGTCAACGCGCGTTCCAAATCGCTCAATGTTCCCATATCGGTCTCGGCGTTCCCGCAGACCGGAGTTGTCACCAGACATACTCCGTATGCGCGATTATAAAAATACTAAAATGTAGCCTTCAATGCCTTGTCTCAGCGATTATTCGTCGGGCAAAGCGTTTGTAGATCCAAGCAATCGAAAGCGCACCGACATATATCGCGATCAAGCAGAAAAAAGTGGCAATGATCAAGGCGACAGGGACCGACGGTACACGTGCGGTGAGGGCTGGAAAAACTCCCTCTCCGGTAATTTGAGTCGGCAAGAAACCGGCGAAGAAGTAGACCGCAGCAACAGCCAAAAACTGTCCGTTCGTATCTCGCCAGGCGGCTCGCCATTCAAACCTCCCGCCCAAAGCAACGTGCGCAAAGACCAGTACCAAGCGCCCCGCCAGGTACATTACGCCGATAAATGTCATCAGCCGAGCGGTGCGTACCGTTGCGGCAATCGATACGTTGGAGACGCCGATCAAAGGTAATATATCCTTCAATCGATCTATAAAGAAGCCGAGCACTACGCCGAGATTAATAAATACCAGCCACAGTAGCGCATAGCGCAGATAGGGCGTGATCTTACTTGCGTCACCATGCAGCAAGCCGGGCGCAGCAGAGCGGATCAGCGGCACAGCAACAACAACCGTCGCGATCTTGCCGAGATGCTGGAAAGAAGCTCTCAGGTATCGCGATTTCCCGATATCGGCCAATACGCCCGGCACAGCGTCGCCGTGGCCGACCGCGAGGTTGAACCAATGCACGAAGGCAAGCGCAGCAAGCGTTAGAGCAAAGGCAAACAAAGACAGAAACGGCATCCGCTGCGGCGCCATCAGAACGTCCCGCCAAACCCCGACGATGCAATCCTTCAACGTAATATTTGTCATTATCTTGGCCGTAAGGTCGTACGGAATCCGGCTATCGAAACACAAGTTCTTGACGAGTCATGCGATTTCGATTTTCGTCCACGGCGGAGTTCATTGCAACTACGTTCCTGCGTAGGGAGACCAACCGTCACGGGCGCATTTCCATGGGTTGAGCTTTGTGACAGGGGTATGCAGCAATCGATGTTATCGCACCATTTGGCGACAATGTGACGTTGCAGTTCGTAGTGTCTTTCATTACCAAGCATAAAGACAACGTTTGCACATCCATGCGCGCCCTGGACTCGTAGACATCGTTCGTCTCACCGGTCCCCGAGACAGTTTCGAGCGCATCTTTCGGGTTTGGTCCTTGTATTCAAGTTCAATGCTGCCGCGCCTGAAAAGATTCCTAAAAACGCCACGGCGGACGGCGCGCGGCATGGTCAGACGCCGAAACCAGCGTCGCTCCATTACCGGCAGCCGTCGCGGCACTCAACGCATTGTCCCCAGCCACTAGAAACGTAATCGTACTGGCGATTTGGCTTGTCATGATTTTTCCTCGATGAAATACTGCGAAGCTTCACTGCGTTTAGATTGATTAACTCAAACTCCTGATTTTTCCGTGAGTGACCACTCGCCCACGGACGGAGCACTAAGCCTGGACTAGCCGCATCCATAGGTCAGTGGTCAAATACGAAAACACCAAGCTGAAATAAAAAGTAAAAAATTATCGCAAGCCCGAACGCAAGACTGAAATATGCAATCGAACCCTGTGTCGGAATTCTCCTCGTTACGCTCGGAAATTTTGAGAGCGTTCGAGCAATCGTCCAGGCAATAGCCAACGAGGCCGGAATTATGGCGTAAAGCACAAATTTCCCCCTCCAATCTAGCGGGCTTAACACGTAGCGCTTCACCGCACTATGATTATCGTGCGTCGTGGAAAGTAATAGGTAGATCCAAACAAAAGACAAGATAGGACAAATCACGTCGAAAGCGGTCTTCCGACGATTTCGGACAATTCGTTTATGCATGATTGAGGCCTTCAAAAATGTGTGTCTCGAGACGTTTCCAAAGACTCGCACCCTAAAATAGGCGACAAGGCAATGCCGCTCATTCCATCCCCAACATCCCCACCTGCCGCGGCAAACAAACCGTCCGCAAGTCAAACCGCTGCATCACCGTCGCACGAGCGGCCGCCCTTATCGGCCCCATGCTCTCTCGCCGCTCACAGACGTTCACCACCGCATCAACCAGCTGCGCGCGATCGAAAAAATCCACCAACCACCCGTTCTCTCCATCACGAATCACCTCCTCAACAGGAGACGTCCGCGACCCCACCACGACGCACCCCACCGCCATCGCCTCAAGCATCGACCACGACAAAACAAACGGGTAAGTCAAATAAACATGCGCCGTCGACACCTGCAAAACGCGCAAATAGTCCCGATACTTCACCCGGCCAACAAAATGCACCCGAGCCGCGTCAAGCTCTTTCCCCACCTCGGCTAGCAAACGCGCCCGCCAAGTCGTCCCTTTGAGCGCCCGTCCATACGAGACCTCATCCCCGCCCACGATGACAACATGCGCGTTCGGCCTCCTCCGAAGTATCTCGGGCAACGCACGCATAAACACATGGAAACCACGATACGGTTCGAGGTTGCGATTAACGAACGTGATGACTTCATCGTGCGACGTGAGCGTCAATCCCTTCCCGCGAAGCATGACCTTCGCGTTCGGATCAGGGCGAATAACATGAGTGTCGACACCGTCATGCACAACATCGATCTTCTCGCGCAGCTCGATCGGATAGCGAGAGCGCTGCCATTCGGTAGGGCTAATCCCGCGATCCGCCGCGAGCAGGCTGACCGCGTGCGTCATGTTCTCTGTACGGATATGCCACCCGTTCGGATCGACTTCGCCAAACTCGGGATCGAAGCCGAAATCCTGCCCCTGCCGATTGAAATAGAACTCGCAAAAGTTGACGATACGAGCATTGGGAAAGATATCCCGCACATACAGCATCTCGCCCCACCCTGGATGCCCATAGATCACGTCGGGCCGAATGCCTCGCTCGCGCAGGCCTTGCAACGCCTTCGCAACGGCAAAGCCTCGACGCAGCGCTGCGCCTGTCTGCCTGAGCGCGTGGTATGTCGCAGGTTTTGCCTCCTCCGAGAACGAATAGGCGAACAGCCGAAAGCCGTCGATCGCGCGCGAAAAATTACTCTTCACGCGCACGGCCTCTCCAAGTCCGAACACCTCAACCCCAGGTGTGCGCGCATAGTGCGCGATCAGGTGCTTGAACTGCGCCGGCAAGTTTTGATGGATAAATAGAATTTGCATCGTGGCGCTCGCGGTCTCACTGCATATCGACGTCATGCATCTCGAGCCGTCCCAGCTTCCCGGAAAGCTGCAGTCGCTCATTGCGCCAGTCAGTTAGCGCATGAATCCGCTGCTTCGCCGCATTCGCAACCGCGGACTGCGCGTTAAGCAATTCCAATATGTTTCCCACGCCGGCCTGATAGCGTTGCTGCGCCGCGTTCAACGATTTCAGTGCGACCGTCAGCATCGTTTGCGTATTGGTCAAGTTCTCCTCGCCGGTCTTCATAGACTGATAGCTGGTCCAAACGTCGAGCGCTACCTGCTGCCGAATTTCGGTGAGCGCCGCATCGCGCACCTCGCTTTGGGCCTCGGCTTCGCGTACTTGGTAGCTACGGTTAAATCCCTCGAACAGAGGAATCGTGACTTGTACGCCGACGTACCAGTCGTGCCCGGTCGCTGGAAACTGCGGGATGCCCAAGCCGAGGCTGGCCGGCTGATTATTCGTGCTGTACTTTGCCGTGACGCTAATCGTCGGTAGCCCCTCGGCCCTCAACTCCCGCGTCTTCGCCCGCGAGGCTTCGAGCTGCGCCTGTGCGGCCAATACGCTCGGATGACCGCGCTTCGCTTCGTCCATCAATTCGTCGATCGACGCATCGAATTCCTCGCCCGGCTGCACGCCATCCGCGACCGGTGGTAATCCGATCGTATCGGTTGGCATCAGGTTCATATCCGAGGCAAGCGTACCCAGTGCAACTTTCAGATCACCGGCCGCCTTGGCACGCGCATAGGTCGCTTGCGCGTAAGCTGTCTCCGCCTGCAACTCATCGCTAATCGGCGCCACGCCGTGATCGACTCTCGCGACTGCGGCGATCTCGCTATCATGCGCAACGCGTTCGGCCTCAAGCGCCGCCGCGAGCCCGCCTTGCGCAGCTTGAGCCGCGTAGTAGTCCTTCGCTACCGTGGCGAATATCTCTTGCAATGCGGCGCTTTGCGTTGCCTTAGCCGCCGCGAAGAGATCGACCGCGCCATCGGTCGCCGCCCGTCTGCCGCCAAAATCCCAGAGCACCCAGTTCGCCGACACACTCCCCGAGCGCACTGTCGATCGGTTTGCAGAGCTAAGCTGCGGATGCCCGGCTACGTCGGTCCACGAATCGTCTCGTACGGTTTGGCCCGTTGCCGACAACGTGGGTAGATACGCGGATTTGGCAATGCCGACCTGGGCCGCTTGCACCTTAACTTGCGCCCATGCCTCGCGCGTTTTGGCGCTATTGCACAGCGCGCGTTCGACGGCCTCCCGCAACCGCAGCGGATTGCCAAGCGCACCGAAGACGCAAAGCCCCGTTCGGTTAGCGTCGATCAGCGTGCCCGACGCTGTCGGGGCAATGCTATGTGCGGTACGGAGCACGTCCAAATCGAACACATCGAACGCGAGTACCGACCGCGAAGCAATGCAGACCGTAACGGTCAGCCACAACGTCAGCCCGCGCCATCGGGGCGGAGGCGCCATGCACGCCTTCGCTCTAGCGCTCACGCATGCTCTCCTGCATGTTTTCCACCAGCGGCGAAAGGAAATACGCTGCAACGGATCGCCTTCCCGTTCTAATATCCGCAGTCACCTGCATACCCGGTGTGATGGAGACGGGCTTGCCTCGCACCGTCAGCGAACTTTTCGCCAGCCGTATCCGCGCGGTGAAGACGAGCCCCAGTTTCTTCTCGGGCACGGCGTCGTTTGAGACGGAAACGACATGCCCCTTTAGAAAACCGTATTCGGTATAGGGAAAGGCATCGATCTTGACGCTGGCTTCCTGCCCTGCCTCGACAAAGCCGATGTCCTTGTTTTCGATGCTCGCTTCCACTTCGAGCACATCGTCCGGGACGATCTCCATCAATTGCTGGGCTGCCGTCACGACACCGCCGAGCGTGTGGACGGCCAGTTGCTGAACCGTACCGTCGACCGGCGCCGTCAGCGATAGCAATCGTTGACGCGTGGTGGCCTTGGTTTCGTCGTCGGAGCTATGCTGCAAGGCCTGCTGCGCCTTCGTCAGCACGTCGAGTTGTTCCTTGCGGAATGTCGCGATCGTCGTGGCCACGTTCGCGCGTTGCTCCGCAATCGCCGCTGCAAGCTCGTTCGCATGACTCTGCTGCGCGGCGAGCTCGTGCTCCGAGGTCAGCGCCGCCTGCTCCTTCTCAAGGTAGTCCGTTTGAGAGACGTAGCGGTCAACCGCGAGTTTCTTGTAGTTGTCGGCCTCCCGTCGCGCCAGAGGCGCCGTCGCCGAGAGCTTGGCGATCTCTGCCTCCACCGTGCTCCTTTCTGCAATTCGCTTGCGCAGCTCCGCCTCCGCGCTGCTCACCTTTTGCCGGACCTCCCATACGGCGCTTTCAGCTAGCGCCTGCGCCTGCTGTTGCTGTTCTCGACTCGCGTCAGGCACTGTCACAAGCTTGGGGCTCGCGTCGGCTCCATGCCCATCGAGCGCATCGAGAGAAGCGCGCGCGCCCGCAATCGACAGTTCAGAATCGATACGATCCCTTCTCGCACGGTCTGAATCCGCCGCCGCCTGTGTCGTATCCAATTCGATCAAAAGCTGTCCCGCTTTCACCCGCTGCCCATCGCGCACGAGAATGCGACGCGCAACGCCGGTCAGCGCCGGCTGAATAACTTTCACGCGGTCGCTCGGCAATACCTTTCCCTTTGCAGTCGCCACAATATCGAGGCGCCCGAAAACAGCTACCGCGAGAATCGCCAACGAGAGCACGCAGAGAATGCGCAACGTCCAACGCGGCGCAGGGTGAGGCGGCTTCTCGATCAGCTCTAGGTTCGACGGCAAGAAATCGAGCTCGTCGCCGCTTCTTCGCACGCCATCGAGCGCATCGCGAATCGCCCATGCCGATCGGAAGATTTGAACGTAACGGCGAAGCAAATCCGTAGTGGCCTGAAGGTAGAGGATCATCGCGGCCTACCCGTTTTGCAGCGATACAAGGCCAGCGTAGTAGCCACCTTTGAGAAGCAAGCTATCGTGCGTGCCGGTCTCGACGATCTCGCCGTTATCCATCGCGATGATGAGGTCAGCCGCGCGGACAGCCGTCAGCCGATGCGCAATGATGAACACCGTGCGTCCCGCGCACATCGCACGCATATTGTCCTGGATGATGCGTTCCGTTTCGAAGTCCAGTGCGCTCGTGGCTTCGTCGAAAATCAAAATCCGTGGATTGCAGACCAACGCGCGAGCGATTGCGATGCGTTGGCGCTGGCCTCCCGATAGGGAGGCGCCGTGTTCGGCCACGACCGTGTCGTAGCCTTCCGGCAACGCAAGGATGAATTCGTGAGCGCCCGCGAGCTTGGCGGCGTGGATCACCGCTTCGAGCGGCAACCCTGGGTCGGTCACGGCGATGTTTTCGCGAATCGACCGGTTAAACAGCAGATTCTCTTGCAGCACCACTCCGATATGCCTACGCAACCACGCGGGATCGGCCAGGCTCAGATCGATCCCGTCGATGCGCACCTTGCCGTCCTCGGGCACGTACAAGCGTTGCAGAAGCTTGGTGAGCGTGCTCTTTCCAGACCCGGATCGCCCGACAATGCCGATGGTTTGCCCAACGTTGACGTGAAGCGATACGCCTTTGACGATGTACTGCCCGTCAGGGCGATAACGGAAACGGACGTTGTCGAACGTCACTTCGCCGCGCATCGCCGGCAGCGCTTGGCGGCTTTGAGGGAGCTCTGTTCTGGCGTTGAGGATATCGCCGAGCCGGCGCATGGAGATGCCGATCTGCTGGAAATCCTGCCATAACTGCGCAAGCCGCAAGACGGGGCCCGACACGCGTTGCGACATCATGTTGAACGCGACGAACTGGCCAAGGCTGAGCTTGCCGTCGATCACGAGCTTGGCCCCGAGAAATAGCAACAGCAACGTCACCAGCTTGCCGACGTATTGGATTAGTTGCTGCCCGATGTTGCCGAGCATACTGACGCCGAAACTCGCCGAAACATAGGCGGCAAGTTGGTTCTCCCAGCGACGAACGAACTGCGGCTCGACGGCCATCGACTTGACCGTCTGAACGCCCGACACGGCTTCGACGAGAAACGATTGGTTGTCGGCGCCGCGCGCAAACTTGTCGTTCAAGCGATGTCGGAACGAGGGGTTGATCGCAAAGGAAATCGCCGCATACACAGGCAATGAGAGCGCCACGACAATTGTCAGCCAGACGCTGTACAAGCACATCACGCCGAAAAACACGATCGAGAACACGAGATCGAGCATGGCCGTCAACGCTTGGCCGGTGAGGAAGTTGCGGATGTTCTCGAGTTCGCGCACGCGGGCCACAGTGTCGCCTACTCGACGCGCTTCGAAGTAACCCAGCGGCAGCGTCAGCAAATGTCGAAAGAGCCGTGCGCCGAGTTCCACGTCGATCCGATTCGTCGTGTGCGAGAAGATGTAATTGCGTAACCCCGTAAGCAATATCTCGAACGTCGCGCTAATCAGGAGCGCGACGCCCACCACATCGAGCGTGCTATACGCGCGATTGGTGATGACCTTATCCATCACCACCTGCGACATCAGCGGTGATACCAGGCCGAAAATTTGCAGCAAGAAGGAAACGCCCAGCACTTCGAGCAGCAGCCGGCGGTATTTGACGATCGCGGGAATGAACCACGTGAAATCGAAGCGCGCCAATTCGCCGGTAAGCGACGCTCTCGATGCGAACAGGAGAAGCCTGCCCTCGCAGGCATCGATGATTTCTTCCGGTGTCCGCGTGGCGACGCCGCTCTCTCCAGGCGACATCGTTAACGCTTTCGCGCCGTCGCACGCGGCCAACAGAAAATGTGCGCCGTCATGGGCAAGCGCCAGCGCGGGCAACGGTGTCGTCTTTAGCCGAGCAGCCGCTACCTTGACGGAGCGAACCTTGAGCCCGAGCGTGCGCGCCGAAAGCATCAACTGGGTTTCGTCAAACCGATGGCCGTTCACGCCCGACGCATGCCTGAGCTGCTGAACATCGGCCGCGATCCCGTGAAAGCGCGCAATCATGACAAGCGCCGCGAGGCCGGGATCATGAATGACAGGCTGCGCCCCGCCGTCCTCGTTATCCCGCTTCATTTTCTATATTCGACCGGCGTACACGGTCGACCCGCGCGAACGCGCGCAGCGATGGATAGCAGCATAAGAGCCCCCGGTTCGCGTCAGCGGCCGAATAGGCAGCGATGATCGCGCAATTGCCTCGGCAGCTCGGCCTCGGCAATATTGGTCTAATGTCGAACTAAGAATGTCCGATGATTAGTCATTCTTCCGGTTGATTCAACGTTAAAAATCGTAGTTTTCTAATTAAATTACGTCTATCACTACGAATCACGCTGACATTCTCATTACATCCAACACTGCAATCTCAGCTAGGATGACGCCACCTCATTCAACCCGCGCAATCTGCCCACGCCCCTTCAATTCCGAGCCGCTCCGATCCTCCGGCGTGCGCCGCCGCGATTTCCTCGCTTCCGCACTAGTATCCCGATTACTAAACCGCTCACGCAAAAACCCAAGAAACGCCGCCACTTTCGGCGATGCGTTCAAGCGCGATGCATGTAATGCATAGAGCTGCAGCGGCTCGATCTCCCAATCAGGCAACACCCGTACGAGCCTGCCCGCCTCCACCTCGTCCCTTACCCCCTCTGGCTTGATCAACGCAATCCCACTGCCGGCCAGAGCGAGTTGGTATCCGATCGACGGATCCGCCACAACCACGCGCGGCTCGAACCGCACTTCCTGTCGCGTCGCCCCGCGCTTCAACCGCCACGACGACAGGTCGGCCGGAAGCCCAGGCGTCGACCAATGCACGGCAATGCAATGGTGCTCGCGCAAATCGCCCGGCACTTTGGGGAACCGCCGGCCGGCGAGATAGGTCGGGCTCGCAAACAGCGCTAGGCGCACCTCGAACAACGGCGTCGCACGCATCGTCGATTCCGCGCCCGGTTCGGGACCGATGACGATATCGGGCGTCGCCTCGCTGAGCCGCGTGTCAGCGGAGAGGAACTGCACTTCCACGCGTAGTTCGGGATACGTTGCCAGGAAATCTCCGAGCATCGGCGCCAACACGAATCGCGCAAACGGCACGGAGGTCGCCAAGCGCAACAACCCGCGCGGCTGGGCGTGCATGGCGCCGATCGCGAGATCCGCCTGCTCGGCCTCCTCCAACATTCGCCGACACCGTTCAAGGTAGAGCTCACCGGCCTCGGTCAACATCAGGCTGCGCGTCGTGCGCTCGATGAGCCGCACGCCCAACCGTTGTTCGAGCCGCGTCAAGGCGCGGCTCACACTCGATTTCGGTAGGCCGAGGCGTTGCGCGGCAACCGTAAAACTTTGCGCTTCGCAAACACGAACGAAACACTGCAGTTCGTTTAAATCGATCATTGTGGTTTCCCGCTGATTGTTCCCGACCGGCAACAGACTGTTCGATCTCTTCCAATTGTTGCTCATGATAGCCATTCTTTCGGCCAGACGTTCCCATTCAACCGAAGGAGAAAACGATGTATCTAATTACCGGCGCAAGCGGCAATGTGGGCAGTGAAGTGGTCTCGCAGTTACTCGCAGCGGGCCACTCGGTGCGCGTCTATGTGCGCGATGCGTCGAAAGCCGCGCAGTGGGGCGATCGCGCTGATGTTGCAGTGGGCGACTACGATACGCCCGATGCGTTTTCCGCTGCGCTCGACGATGGCGTTAAAGGCGTCTTCTTGATGAACATCGGCGGCGCCGACGCTTTCCGCCACCTCGTGGCGCGCATTGCCTCTAAGCCGACGAGGCGGGTAGCGTTCCTCTCTACATCGATGGTCGACACGGCGCCTGACACCCCGCTTGGTCGCCTCCATCACGAGAAGGAGGACATCATCCGGCAAGCAGGGCTCGATGGCCGTTTTCTGCGGCCTACCGGCTTTATGTCGAACGCCTTTTTGTGGCGGCCGGCCATGAAGGAGCAAGGGGTCGTGCCCAATCCCATGGGAACCGGTCGTGCCGCGCCGATCGCGCCCGAGGACATCGCGGCCGTCGCCGTACGCGCGTTGACGGAAGCGTCGCTCGCGGACGAGGTGTTGCGGCTGACAGGCGGCGAACTCATCAGCGTGCCGGAGCAAGTGGCGCAGCTCGCGCAAGCGCTCGATCGCCCGTTGCGCTGCGTCGACATCACGCTCGATGAAGCCGCCGACAATCTCGCCCGCTTCGGACTTCCGCAGCCGATCGCAGCCTCGGTCGTGAAAGCCTACGAGGAAGTCAAAGCGGGCCGCGCCGCGAGCACGAAGGATACGGTCGAACGCGTGCTCGGGCGGAAACCGATGCGTTTCGAACAATGGGTCGGAAAGCACGTCGATCGGTTCAAGTGAAGCAATCGCGAATTAGATTAGCCGTGATGATTAAGCCCGGCTTAATTCGCGATTTACTTCAACTTCACCCCGAGCCGACTCGGCGCGCCTAAAATCGTCTCCGTTATCACGCGTAGCGCACGGAGGCACGAGTGCCATCAAACGTCGTCTCACCCTCGCATTATCCAAAGGCGGTTCTGTTCGATCTACTCACGGCACTACTCGATTCATGGTCGCTGTGGAATCGCGCGGCGGGCAGCGTTGATGCCGGACGTACCTGGCGCGCCGCCTATCTGCGCTTGACGTATGGCTGCGGCGCCTACGCGCCATATGAATTGCTAGTCAGAGAGGCGACGAAGCAGGTGGGCCTGCCCGCTTCCGCAGCCGATACCTTGGAAGCGAATTGGCTCGAACTCGCGTCGTGGAGCGGCGCAGTCGATGCGCTGGAGCAGTTGCGGCCGCACTGCCGGCTCGCCGTCGTCACGAACTGCTCCGAAAGGCTCGGGCGCCTCGCGGCGTCGATCCTGCCCGTTAGCTGGGATGTCGTCGTCACGGCCGAGCGCGCGGGCTTCTATAAGCCTGATAGGCGGCCGTACGACCTGGCGCTCGCAGAACTCGGCGTTGCGGCCGAGAACGCCTGTTTCGTCGCAGGATCGAGCTATGACTTGTTCGGCACCGCCGCCTGCGGGCTGCGTACGTATTGGCACAACCGCATCGGTCTCGCTCCCGCGAAGGATGCCCCGGCGGCCGAGGTCGAATTCGCCACGCTCGACGCGCTGCCCTCATGGGCGAGCCGCTTTCGCGCTTCGTCGGCCGCATGAACGGGCCCACGCCCTAACACCCTCGGGGCCGCTTCCGCGAACGGCGAGGCGATAAGTCGCATTGCATCGTCTCCAATACGACAAGCTCGAGCAAGACGCGGCCGAAGCGTTCGACTCTCTCACTTGACAACACCCGTCACGCTCGACGCCTTGCTCGATACGATGGCCCGCCTGCGGGCGCGGTGAACAGGGCCACGCGGTATCGTTGACGCCGGGTTTGCGGCGAGCTACGCTCAGCGCCGCCCTCCTCTTCGCCATCGAGCGCCGATCACCATGACGTCGATCCTTTCGCCGCGGCTCAATCATCGTCTCGTCACCGAGCGCCTTACGCTCGAGCCGATCAGCCCGGATTTCGCGTTTCGAGTGCTCGATTATCAGCTCGACAATCGTAAGCATTTACAGCCATGGGAGCCGCGCCGCGCCTATGAATTTTTTACGCTCGACGCAATGACGGCGCGCGTACGCGCGATGGCGGAGAACGTCGCCGCCGGCGATGCCATGCATTGGCTGATGTTCGAGCAAGAGCGTAACGCCGTCATCGGCGAATGTAATTTCACCAATATCGTCAGGGGCTCGTTCTTGGCGTGCCATCTCGGCTATTCGATCGATCATCGGCGCGAGGGGAAGGGCTTGATGCGCGAAGCGTTGGCGGCCGGTATCGAGTACATGTTCGAACGCATCGGCCTGCATCGGATCATGGCCAGCTATCGCCCCGAGAACGCGCGCAGCGAGCGACTATTGCACACGTTGGGTTTTGAGCGAGAAGGATTTGCACGCGCTTATTTGAAAATCAACGGCGTATGGGCCGATCACGTATTGACTTCGCTGATCAATCCGGCCTCTTAACGGCGGAAAAGCGATGACAGAAGAGGTTTTTTCGGGGAGGGGTTGAATCTCCCATCCCAAGCAGACTATGCTTTCCTGTTGGCCACCGATGGGAGCGGGCATGGATCGCATTCAAGCAATGGAAGTTTTTACGCGCGTCGTCGATGCGAACAGCTTTACGCGTGCGGCCGAGACGCTCGGCATGCCGCGCGCCTCGGTGACGACCATCATTCAAAATCTCGAAGCATTTCTCGGCGTGCGGCTCATGCACCGGACCACCCGCCGGCTTTCGCTGACGCCGGACGGCGCCGCCTACTACGAGCATTGCATCAAAATCCTCACCGAAATCGCCGAGGCCGATGCGAGCTTTCAAGCGGGCAACCGCAAGCCGAGCGGCGCATTGCGCGTTCATATGCCGAGCGCGCTCGGGCGCCGCATCGTGATTCCCGCACTCTCCACCTTTCATCAACGCTACCCGGATATCACGCTCGATTTGGGTCTCTCGGATCGTCCTGTCGATCCGGTCGAAGAAGGCGTCGATTGCATGATCCGGATCGGCCCGCTGGAAGATTCCTCGATGGTGGCGCGGCGGATCGGCATGCTCAAGCGCATCACTTGCGCTTCGCCGAGTTATCTCACCAAGCGCGGCGCGCCCACTAGCATCGAATCGCTCGCTTCGCATCACGCGGTGAATTTTCGTGCGGCGCACGGGGGCCGGCCGATCCCGTGGGTGTTCATGATCGACGGCAAGCCCGTCGAAGTGAAAATGAACAGCCTGGTATCCGTCAACGATTCCGATGCTTACGTGACGTGCGCCATCGAAGGTTTCGGTTTGATTCAACCGACGCTGTTCATGGTGCTGCCCTACTTGCTCGACGGCTCGCTTACCGAAGTATTGGCGGGCTTCAACCCAAAGCCGAAGCCCATTTCGATCGTCTATCCGCACAACCGGCATCTTTCCGCGAAGGTGCGCGCGTTCGCCGAATGGATCGGCGAACTGTTCGATTCGATGCCGGCGCTCGAAGATGTCTCGCGCACGCGCGAACCGGCGGCGGCCAAGGGAGCCCGGCCGCGCCGCGACGCGGTGACGGCGTAGGCCGGGCGGCCGGTTTATTGCGGGACCGGAAAATCGATCGCAGTGTCGTTCACGCGGTTGAACAGGTTCGTGAACGTGATCAACGAAACGGCCAGCAACGCTTCGATGATCTGCGCGGGCGTGTAGCCAGCTTCGCGCACGGCGGCCAGGACGGAAGCGTCGAGCGTGCCCTGCGTGCTGGCGGCAGTACGCACGAACGTCACCAGCGCATCGCGCCGTGCATCGCCGGTCGCTTCCCCCGCGCGCAACTGGCGCAGCGTGTCGGGCTGCAAGCCGGCGAGCTTGCCCACCATCGAATGCGCCGCTACGCAATAATCGCAACCATTGAGCGAGCTGATCGCGACGCGAATCGCTTCGATCTCAGCTTTCGACAGCTTGCCGGCGGATAGCACCGCATCGCCGTCCAACATCAGCGCTAGCGTAGCGGGGCTATAGCCTCCGATCAGCGCATAGGCGTTCGGCACCTTGCCGGCAGCCTTGCGCAGGCGGTCGAACTGGACACTCGATGCGTCGGACGTGGCTTCAGCGGAAACGGCGGGAAGTCGGGACATGATGCTCTCCTTGTTCGAATTGGGTGGGTTAAGCCGCGTAATGCGGTATAAGCACTTTAAAAAAACCGGCTCCTTCGATGAATGCTCGGAAGGCCCACAAACATGCTCGATCGTTTCAACCTGCGGATGGCTATGACGTTGGACTTACTTGATCGATTGTTGAACCTCGGGGCAGTCGACGGCCGGCTCGACGAGCGATGCGAACTCAGAGCGCCCTGGGCACTCGATAGCGCGCGTAGCGGGCAACGGGAGATGCCTTACCACGCGGTGCTTGCGGGTTCGGCGGTGGTCGAGGGGACGGGCTTGCCGCCGGCGACGCTGTACGCGGGCGATGTCTTGGTGCTGCCGTCAGGGGAAGCGCATCGCATCGTCGATCAGAGCGATGAACCCACGGTGCTGCTGTGCGGGCGCTTCGTCTTGACCTACGCGGCATGGCGTCTTTATCGTTCGCTGCTGCCCGATTACGTCATCGTTCGAACGAGCGCGGACGATACGCGGCAGGTCCCGGAGCAAACGCAGGCTCAAAGCGAAGCCGCATCGTCGCGGCTGGGCCGCTTGCTCGCGCTCATGCGAGAGGAGACGGACCAAGCCGAACCCGGCTATGCCGCGGTATTGCGCAACTTGTCCGCGGCGTTGTTCGGGTTGACGTTACGCGCGGCCATGCGTGGCGCAGAGCCGCCCTCGGGCATGCTGGCGCTGGCCACGCATCCGCGTTTGCGCGAGCTCGCGGTGCAAATCGTCGAGTCGCCCTCCCAGCCATGGACGATCGAGGACATGGCCGCCGTCGCCAATCAGTCGCGTTCATCGCTGATCCGCAGTTTCGGCGCGGTTGCCGGTATGGCGCCCGCGGAGTTCGTCACGCGCGTGCGCATCGCCGAGGCCAGCCGGTTATTAAAGGAATCGGAACAGTCGGTGGCCGCCATCGGCGAAGCCGTCGGTTATGCCTCGGAGGCCGCTTTCCAACGTGCATTCAAGCGGGAAACCGATATGACGCCGGCGGCGTGGCGAGCGATGCCGCCGCCGGCAGTCGAACCGCCGCAGCCGCCCCGGCGGGTGTCGGTCGACGGCGCATCAAACAAAACCCTGAACGGTTGAGAGACTGAAATGCAAAAAACGAATTCCAACGAAGCCCGCCCCGCATCCGAATTAATCGACGAACGCATCGCGAGCCTCGGCGATTGGCGCGGCGAAACGTTGAGCCGAGTGCGCGAACTGATCAAACAGGCCGAGCCGAAGGTCGTCGAAGAATGGAAATGGATGGGTACGCCCGTCTGGTCGCACGGCGGCATTATCTGTACGGGCGAATCGTATAAGGCGGTCGTGAAATTGACGTTTCTCAAAGGGGCGTCGCTAAAGGACCCGAAGCAGCTTTTCAATTCCAGCCTGGACGGCAACGCTCGGCGCGCCATCGATATCCGCGAAGGCGAGGAAATCGACGCCAAGGCGTTCAAGGCGCTGATCCGCGAGGCAGTCGATCTAAACGCCGCGAGCGCAAAAACGAAGCCGAAAAAGGCCAAACAATAGGCCGACAATAGGGCGCGGGCGGCCTGCTCCGCACATCGCCCGAACATCGCCCGCACAGCCCGCGCGCCGCCGCGCGGGCTCCGGGTTATCCACACGCTTCAGAAAACCTCATCCCCGCCGATATCTAGGCTGATAGCGCCACGTCGGCGCAGACGTTGCAACCGATTCAGGACCATCCAGCCTGGGCGGCAATACTTGAACCTATCAGCCCCGTTACGGTATGGAAAACCCTGGGATCGACACGGAAGACGACTACCGCATGCCGGTCGGCGATTTGCATATCGCCGTGATTCGCTACGACGCCTCGGGCCGCCGCCGCTACATGAACCGGGCGGCGACGGCCATGATGAGTATCGGATCCGACCGGTCGTGTACCGTGCAGCGCGAAGCGGAACTGCTTTCGCCCGCCACGCTCGCCGGCTATCAAGCGGCGATTCGGGAAGTCGCGGCCAGCGGGATCGCCCGCGAGGTCGATCTCGTGTTCGACGGCCTACCTGAGGCGCAGCGCCTGTATTACCGCGTTCAGCTCGCGATCGAGCCAACTCAAGACGGCGAAGCGGGCGTACTCGCCATCTGCTTTGACGTCAGCGCGCACAAGCACGCCGAAGCGCAATTGCGCGAGCGCGAATCGTTCCTCGAATCGCTGCTCGATACGATACCGATCCCCGTTTTTTCCAAAAACCGGCAAGGCCGGTATCTGCACATCAACAAGGCGTTTCAAGAATTTCTTGGGATTACGAAAGATCAATTCGTCGGCAAAACCGTATTTGAGGTGAATCCGCCGGATCTGGCGCAAATCTATCACGTCAAAGACGAAGAACTCTTCGCCAGCGGCGAAATTCAGCGGTACGAATACAAGGCGAGAAACGCGCAGAAAGAAGACCGCGACGTCGAATTCACGAAAGCGGTGTTCCATGACGCCCATGGCCGGCTAGCCGGCATCATCGGCGCCATTCTCGACGTGACCGACCGCAGCCGCGCGCAAGCCGAACTGCAGATCCAGTACGAGAAAATTTTGGAGCTCAATCGGAGCCTCGAAATCAAGGCCCGCGAGCTCTCGCAACGCGAGCGCGAGTTCCGCACGCTCGTCGAGCACTCCCCCGATACCGTAGCGCGGTACGACCGGAACACACGGCGCCTCTACGTCAATCCGACGTTCGCCGCGCTTTCGGGCCGTGGCCTGGAGACGATGCTCGGGAAAAAGCCGTCGGAATTCCCCGGCGGGGCCCACGCGATACTGTACGAGCAGGAGATCGAACAAGTCTTCGCGACGGGCGCGGATCGCCAGTTCGAACTGAAATGGCGGCCCGGCGACGGCGAGCAGCTGTGTCATCTGATTCGGCTCACGCCCGAGTTCGGCGAAAACGGCGCCGTGGAAACCGTCCTCGCGGTGGGACGAGACATCAGCGAGCTGCATGCCTCACGAGAAAAGATCGATCGGATGGCGTACTACGATGCGCTGACGGATCTGCCCAATCGCACGATGTTCAACGAGCTGCTGCGTCGAACCACTTTGGTGGAGGGCGGCGATCGTCTCACGGCCGTGATGATGATCGACATGGATCGCTTCAAGAACGTCAACGATACGATGGGGCACGCGGTCGGCGATGAATTGCTGCGCGAGGCGGCCGCGCGGCTGTCGCAATGCGTGCGGCCGGGCGATACGGTCGCGCGCTTCGGCGGCGACGAATTCGCCGTTCTGCTACCCGATGCGCGCAACCGCCGCACGCTCGAACAAATCTCCGCCACGATCATCGAGCGGTTCGGGGAGCGCTTCGTGTTGGCCGGACGGGAGGTGTTCGTATCCTGCAGTCTCGGGATCGCGCTCTACCCGATCGATAGCACCGATGCCGACGACCTGCTCAAATACGCGGATACCGCCATGTATCTCGCCAAGCGCTCGGGCCGCCGCGGCTTCCGTTTTTATACGAACGATCTGACCGTCGAAGCGGCCGCCCATCTGCAGTTGGAAACGGAGCTTCGGCGCGCGATCCATCAGGGCGAACTCGAGCTGCACTATCAGCCCCAAATCGCGTTTTGCGACGCGGAAGTGATCGGCTGCGAGGCGCTGCTCCGCTGGTATCGACCGGGGTCGGGCTTTATCCCGCCGGACAAATTCGTGCCGCTGGCCGAAGAGACGGGCTTGATCGTGGATCTGGGCAACTGGGTGCTGCGCGAGGCCTGTCGTGCCGCGGCACAGTGGAATGCCGGCGGCGGCCCGCGCCACACGGTCGCCATCAATCTTTCGGCGCGGCAGTTCCAAGCGCGGGGCCTCGTGCAAACGATCGAAAGGGTGCTCGCCGATACCGGCTGTCGGCCGCAATGGCTAGAATTCGAAATCACCGAAAGCCTGCTGTTGGAGGAGGACGATTCGGTCACGCATACGCTGGCCGCGCTTAAGCGGATGGGCGCATCGATTGCGATCGACGATTTCGGCACGGGCTACTCGGCGCTCAGCTATTTGGCGCGCTTTCCGATCGATACGCTCAAGATCGATCGCTCGTTCGTGCAACGTGTGACGACGGATGCGCGTCACGCGGAACTCGTCAAGGCCATTCTTTCGATTTCGCGCTGCCTCGGGCATCGCGTCGTCGCGGAAGGAGTGGAAACGCCGGAGCAAGCCGCCTTTCTCGAGCTACATGGCTGTGAGATCGCACAAGGGTTCCTCTACAGCAAGCCGCTGCGCAAAGACGACATCGCTGCGCTGCCACGGTATCTGAACCGGCACGCCGACGTTCAGGTCGACGCTCCGCTGCAATCTCAGCACCCGGCGTGAGCTTGATTAGATTAGCCGGCCGGCGCACCCGCGCGACCGGCCGTGCCGACGGGCGTTACGTTGCCGCTCCATGAGCATCGGCTAAGATAGCGGCCCGCTATCACAGACAACACAGACAACCGGAGCCCGCTCGTGATCGAACCGACCCACGTGTTCAAGGACAACCTCGCCCTCTTGCCCCCCATCGACGCGATCGATCACATCGATTTGCTAGACGAAAGCGGCGCGATCGTCGCAACCATCGAGAACAAACCGGGCAAGCAGGGCTCGCTCGCGGTTTATCACTATTTGCAGCAGGCGTTCGGCACGCTCGATTCGACGGCCGCCGAGCACGGTCTGGCCGTATTCGCAGAGCACACGGCCGATGCGCGCAACCGCCCCGGCGCTCATCCGAATGTCGATCGACTGCTCGAAATCGCCGCCGGCGCATCGGCATTGCGGATGAATGTCGTCGCCAAAGCTTGAAATGTGAGGCTGAGGTCGAGCTTCGGCTTGGACTAGATCGGCCATCCGCCGCCCGCGGCATCGCCCATGCCCACGCGCCGCAGGGAAAACGAAAGTTGCTCGCTGTGCGAGGTTTACTTCACAATCGCGTGATCGACCGATGGCCGTGCGTTCGCCGCGCACGCGCTCGTTCTTCGCGTCGATGTCATAGCAGTGTCATGCAAGGTCTTCGCATCGAAACGGCGCCGCATCCGCAGCGCGCCAAGCTCAACAAGCATCGCATGGAGACAGACACCGATGAAAATCACGCCTCTTGCAACTCGACATGCCCGCCTTTTAGCCGTCGCCGCCATGGCCGGCGCGTCGCTCCTCTCGTCGGCGCATGCCGACGCGCTCAACGACAGCCGAGCGCAGATCAACCATTTGCCGCCGTTCATCGTCGCCAGCAGCCTCAGGACGACCACCTACGACGGCGTGACGGACGATCTGCTGACCGCCGGCCTCGGCAAAACCGGCCTTGCCGGGCCGGCGCCTTCGATCGCGAACCCCGCGAGCCCGACCGCGGCCGAATTACGCAGGCTGGCCATCTGGTCGAACTATCGAGCGCTCGTCGACATGACGGCCAACGGCGGCTACGGCCGCTTCTGGGGGCCCAATATCGACGCGGACGGCAACGACACGCTGGGCGAAGGTAAGATCGCAGGCACCGAGTATCTGGCCTATGCGGATAACGGCAGCGGCCGTCAAAACGTCACGCTGATGGTGCAGGTGCCCGCGCATTTCGATCCGAACAAGCCGTGCATCGTGACGGCGACGTCGTCGGGCTCGCGCGGGGTCTATGGCGCCGTATCGGCGGCCGGCGAATGGGGACTCAAGCGCGGCTGCGCCGTAGCCTATACCGACAAAGGTTCGGGCAACGGCGCCGAGGAACTGATGACGGGCCACGTCACGCTGATCGACGGCCTCGTGGCCCAGGCGGCCAGCGCCGGCAGCGGCAGCCTTTTTACGGTACACGCGAGCGCGAACGATATCGCCCGCTATAACGCCGCTTTCCCGTATCGCTATGCGTTCAAACACGCGCACTCGCAACAGAACCCCGAACAGGACTGGGGCCGAGATACGCTCGACGCCGTCGAATTCGCCTATTGGGCGCTGAATCATCAGTTCGGCGCGGCAGCCGATAGTTGGCGCCATCGCGTGCGCTACACGCCCGGCAGCATCACGACGATCGCCGCGTCGGTCAGCAACGGCGGCGGAGCTGCACTCGCCGCGGCCGAGCAAGACAAGCGCGGATGGATCACGGCCGTTGTCGTCGGCGAGCCGCAGATCAACGTGGATTTGCCTCGTCGCGCGCATGTGCTCGAAGGCGGCCAACCGATCCCCGAAGCCGGCAAGCCGCTGGCCGATTACACGACGCTCGCCAATCTGCTGCAACCTTGCGCCGCGCTGGCGCAGGCCGCGGCCGGCGCGCCGTATTTGACGGCGCTGCCTTTGGCGACGACCACGGCCATCCGGCAAGCACGCTGCGCCTCGCTTGCCGCAGCCGGTTACGTGACCGGCGCAACCGTGCAGGCGCAAGCCGACGATGCGCTGGCGCGGCTCCATGCGGCCGGCTATGAAGCCGATTCCGATCTGCTGCAGGCGCCGATGTGGGATTCGCAGGCGGTGCCGGCTGTCGCCGTGACCTACGCCAACGCCTATACGCGATCGAGCGTGCTCGACAATCTGTGCGGCTTCAGCTTCGGCGCCATCAATCCAGCGACAGGCGCCGCGGGCGTTCCGCCTGCGGTATCGCCGATGCCGACCGTGTTCGGCCTCGGCAACGGTATACCGCCCACCAACGGGATTAGCCTCGTCTATAACGACGGCGCGGCCGGTGCGGCCGATCATCGGCTGGCCACGCCCGATGCAAGCTTTGCGGGCGCGGAATGCATGCGCAAGCTCTGGACGCAGCACGATCCGCGGATGCTGCAAAGCGTGCGCGCGATCAGCGTCAAAGCCGATTTGCACGGCAAGCCCGCCATCCTCGTTCAGGGGCGCAGTGATGCACTCGTGCCGATCAATCACGCTTCGCGCGCCTATCTTGCCGCGAACAGCGCGCGAGAAGGCGCACGCAGCGACGTCTCGCTGATCGAAGTGCTGAACGGCCAGCACTTCGACGCGTTTCTCGGCGTGCCGGGCTTCGATACGCGCTTCATCCCGGTTCATTACTACTATTTGCAAGCGCTCGATCTGATGTGGCGTCACCTGCATGACGGTGCGCCGCTGCCGCCGTCGCAAGTGGTGCGCACGATTCCGCGCGGCGGCGCGCCGGGCGCCGCGCCCGCGTTGACCACGGCGAATTTGCCCGCCATCGAAGCGAATCCCGGCGCCAATGCGATCGATGTCGACCATGGAATCGTGAACGTGCCGCATTAAATTAGAACTCGAACGGCTTTGCGTTGTCTTCTGATGGGTTCAATGGTTCGTTTTTCGATTGTCAGGAGAATTCATGCAACGTCGTCGATTCATTGCCATGACCGGCGCCGCGCTCGCCTCGAGCGGGCTGGCGCTGACAGGATGCACGACCACCCCGCCTTCATCGGGGGCCACGCCCGAGGCCAATGCCGGCCGCCGCGCGACGATCGACGCCGATGTCGAGGCCACCCTCACCCGGCTCTATTCGACGGTGAATGGTTCGCGCGAATTGGTCGACAAGGCCCGCGGCGTACTCGTCTTTCCTTCGGTGCTATCGGCCGGGTTTTGGGTAGGCGGGCAATACGGCCAAGGCGCACTGCGTATCGGCGGGCAATCGAGCGGCTACTACAGCATCGCGGCCGCTTCGTTCGGGTTGCAGATCGGCGCGCAATCGAAGGCCATCATCATGCTATTCATGACCCAAGAGGCGCTCGATAAATTCACGCACAGCCAAGGCTGGGCGGCCGGTGTAGACGCGACCGTGGCCGTCATACGCATCGGCGCCAACGGCAACGTCGATACCTCGACCGCGACCGGCCCCGTCGAAGCGTTCGTTCTGACGAATGCCGGCTTGATGGCCGGCGTATCGCTCGAAGGCTCGAAGATCTCGAGGCTTGTCATCTGAAAGCGCGGCGGCGGCATGCCGCTGCGACGCCACCGAGCAGCGGATCGCCACCGCCCCTCCCTCACGGCCTGATCGGGACGTGAATGATGTCGCCCGGGAACAGCCAATTGGGATTGCGCGGCCCTTGGATTGGTGCGTCGATGCCCAACAACGCCCAATCGAATGAAGGGTTCAACGGCGCCAATTCCGGCAGCGTCGCACCGTCCGATTGCGCGATGCCCGTCATCGTATCGCCGGGTTGCACCGTTACGTCGCGCTCCGTCGGCTTCGGCGGCTTGCCGCCAGGGCCATGCGGGTCCGGTGGTTCGGGAGCGCTCGGCGGCGTCGATCCTGAGGTCGGCGTGGGCGTTGGGGTAGGCGCAGGCCCCGATGACGGCATCGGCGTTGGCCCGGACGAAGGCGTTGGCGTGGGCGTTGGCGTTGGCCCGGACGAAGGCGTTGGCGTGGGCCCCGATGTTGGCGTTGGAGTCGGCTTCGGCGTACCGCCTCCCCCCGAATCGCCCGTCGGGAACGGGATGCCGTCGTCCTTCGCCCATTGGATCAAGCCGTCGATACTGTGCGGCGTTTCCCGCTTCAACGCCACCTGCCTGTAATAGCGATCGTCCGCATTCAGCGGCGGTTGTGCATCCTGGCTGTCGGCGGGCGCAAGCACAGTCGAGACGTCGTAGAGCTTCGTCTGATTCATGTAGAAGCTCTTGAGCGCTTGCGGCGATAAACCTGCGGGCGCATCGGGGAACGCATCGTCGTGATCGAGCAGCGGGACCCGGTAATTGCCTTGAGCATCGGCATTCACGTTCTGCGTCGCCAGCACCAGCTGGTTCAGCTTGTCCATATCGGTGAACGACGCCAAGTACTGCCCCATCTGCTTCGGCGAGATTCCCAGCCGGTAGGCCGTGGCCTGCAGCGTCGGGCCGATGCTGTTGCCCGATTCGTCATCGTTGGCCAGCAACTTGGCTTGAGCGGTCGAGAAGCCGAGATTGTGGAGCATCGTTCGATTGAGCGGCTCCGCCGAGGCCGCCTGAATCTCGTTGCGCACTTTCTTGACGGCGTACATGCCGCCCGTCGCCAGCAACGTGAGGCCCGTGCCGAGCGGGCCGGTCAAATCCATGCCCCCGGCCTCGGCCGCGGCCGCCGTGGCCACGCTTTCTTCCAGCGCATCGGCGCCCAACGACGCTTGCGGTCCGCCGGCCAGCCACAATGGAATCTTCGGGCCGTATTTCACGGCGAGCGGATAGCCGCCGAGCAGCGACACCGACATATGCAGCCCGGACATCAGGTAATCCTTGTGTCCGAACTCATAGGCAGCGATGCCGGCCAACAGCACCGAAGCGACGCCATCGAACGCCTGCCCCGAATAGTCGAATACCGTGCCTTTACCCACGGCCGAGCTCGTCAAACGATCCATCCAACCGCCGATCGGCATCTTGTTCTTAAAGAGCATGGAATTCTCGCCCACCAGCAGCGTGCGCGCCCAGCTCGAACCGAGCAGCGTGCTGTTGTTGACGGCGCCCCACAGGACGACCCAGCCGAAGCTTTGGTTGATCAGAGAGGGAACGGGATTTTTGCCCGGTACGACCGGTGTATTGATCAAGTCCGCCGCGCCGATCAAGTAAAGCGCTGTGCTCAGGCCTGTCATCGCTTGGCCGGCCGGCGTGCTCAGCGCGAAGCCGCCGCGTGCGGTGATCGGGTCGACCTTGCCTTCGCTCATAGTCTTGACGGCGTCGGCAACCGCCGCTTCTTGGCCTCCCACCTTGGGATCGGTCAACGTCTTTTTAATCGCGCCGATATCCGATGTCCCAAAGAGCTGCTTGCGCTGATCGTCCGTCATGCGCGCAATACTGGCCACGGCCGCGTTGAGTTGGTCTCCCCCGCTGGCAGGGATTTTCATCGCCGCGATTTCGGCCACCAGGCCGCGCAACACGCGCGAGGACCACAACAAATTGGGCGGCTTGCCAGGCGCGTTGTAGGCGGGATTCGACTTCGCCAGTTGCAACGTCTCGGCTTGGCTAACGGCCGCTTGTGCGGCCGCGCTGACACCGAGGGATTTGGACGTCAGTTGATCCTGTTGGATATCGGATGCGGCTTTAGCCAAGGAATCGATGCCGGCCACGCCTTGGAGATCCGCTTTCGCATTCTGTAAATCGATCAGCGCGCCCCACGCGGCGCTCGCCGTTTGATCGACCTTCTCCTTTTTGGCTTGGAGCGGCTTTGCCAACGATGGCGTTTGATCGATCGTCTTCGCCAGCGCGTCCTGGAGCTTGGCGATGCCCGCCTCGTCGTCGCCCACGAGCCCACCCCACCGCAACGCTTGCTGCGCCAATTCGGGCACCGGTGTAGTGAAATCCGTCATCGCCTGGTCGTTGTTCGTACGCAGCGTACCCATGCCAGCGGCGATGGCATCGAACAGCCGTTTCGTGTCAAGCCTGGGCGGCAGCCCCAGCGCGCTGTTCGCGCTATTGGCCGGGTTCGGCGCAGGCGCTTCGGAGGCGCGCTTGACGAGTGCGAGAGACAGCGCCGCGCCGCCGCCGTTCGATACGGCTTGGGTCACGGCGCCGCTCATGAGCGCGTTCGTATCGACGTTTTCCGGCGAGGGGAAATAGATCGCGTCCTTCGCTTGGTACGGCAAGGCGGTCACGATACTGTCGGCCACTTGCTTCGCGGCGGCGGCGCCGTCCGGGCCTTTGCTCGCCAATTCGACGGCGGCCGATAGATCGGCGTAGACGGACTTGAATTCGTCCTGCGACGCAATCTTCCAAAGCTGGGCCGGATACGCTTGTGGGATGCCGTCTTGCTGACGCTTGCGCAAGCTCGTCACGGAACCACTGGTGGTCGGCGGCAGCAGATACTGAGTGGCGAACGCGGTCCCGCCCAATTCTTTCGAGATCGCATCGACGATCGGTTTCGCCGCGTCGAAAATCGAATCGGCCACCTCGGGCGGTACCCCTTTGAGCGCTTTGAGTAGGCTCGCCGCTCCGGCCATCGCCCCGCCCTTTTGGTAAGCATCGGCGACCTCTTTTGCGGCCGATGCGGTGATACGCGCGTCGAACGCATCTTGGATCGCTTGTTTGGCCGCATCGCTCTGCGCCTGCGCGATCCATTGCTGCGCTTTCGCGTAGACGTCGTCGGGATTCTTGAGCTTTTGGAACTCGTCGAGCGCCTGTGCCTCGGTGAGCGGCGGGGTGGGCGCGGTGCCGGAAGTGGGCGCCGCCGGGGGCGCCGTGGTAGGCGTCGGATTCGATGTAGAGGCGGGTACTGGCGTTATCGGCGAATCACCCACTGCAGCGAGAGACATGTGCGCACCTCCGCGAGAAGACGGCGCACCCGTCGCGCATGCCCGAATCGGATTCGATCGGCGCAAGAAAGCCGCCCGGATCGATCGGATCCGGGTGCGAGGTGTCACACGTCTGCCATGAAAAAGTGCGTAAAGGCTATCAACGCTCGGCGTGGCGACGGAGAGAAAATCCGTAGCGCCGCACGCCGAGAAAGCGCCTCTTTATGCCCAAAAATACGGACCGATCGCTTTTTGTTGGCCTATGGGAGGACGGCTTAGTGCGATCGCCGCTTGCGAACCGCTTCGGCCAACACGTCGAGCACGGGCTCGGTTTGGGCCCAGCTCAGGCACGCATCGGTGATCGATACGCCGTGGCGCAGCGGCACGCCCGGCTTCAAATCCTGACGCCCTGCTTCGAGGTTGCTCTCGATCATGACGCCCACGATTCGCTGTTCGCCGCCCGAGAGTTGTTCGGCAATATCGTTCGCCACATCGATCTGCCGCTCGTGCGCTTTGCCGGAATTGGCGTGCGAGCAATCGATCATCACTTGCTCGCGCAGCTGCGCGGAACGCAGCACCGCACAGCAATCCTCGACGCTAGCTCGATCGTAGTTCGGCCCCTTCTTGCCGCCCCGCAAAATCACGTGCGCGTCTTGATTGCCACGCGTTTCGAAGATGGCCGCCATCCCCATCTTCGTCATGCCCATGAACGCATGGCTCGCGCGCGCGGCGACAATTGCATCGGCCGCGATTTGCACGCCGCCGTCGGTACCGTTCTTAAAGCCGATCGGACAGCTCAAGCCGGATGCGAGCTGGCGATGGCTCTGGCTTTCCGTCGTCCTTGCACCGATCGCACCCCACGCGATCAAATCGGCGATGTACTGCGGGCCGAGCAGATCGAGAAATTCCGTGCCCGCCGGCAAGCCCAAGCCATTGACCTCGAGCAGCAAGCGGCGCGCGGCCCGCAGGCCTTCGTTGATACGGAAGCTACCGTCCAAGCGTGGATCGTTGATGTACCCCTTCCAGCCCACCGTCGTGCGCGGCTTTTCGAAGTAGACGCGCATGACGATCAGCAATTCGTCGCGCAATTCCTCCGCCACGGCTTTGAGCCGGCGCGCATAATCGAGCGCCTGATCGTGATCGTGGATCGAGCAAGGCCCGACGACGGCGATGAGCCGATCGTCACGGCCGTGCAAGATCGCGCCGATGTCGGCGCGCGTGCGTTCGACGAGCGCCTGCACGCCCGCCGGCACCGGCAATTCGTCTTGCAGCAGCGCAGGCGAAATCAGCGGGCGGACAGCGCCGATACGGACGTCGTCGATGCGCGTCGTGTCTTGCGTGGCGTCGGCTTCGCCCACTTCCCGATCATGCGAGGGGTTATCGATGTTTCTCATCGCCGTCGCTCTTGATCTGCGGCAGGGCCGACGCTTCGCCCGGGGTCAACAGACCAACTTGCGAGTAGATCCGCAGCTTCTCGCGCGTATCGGTGATGTCGAGGTTGCGCATCGTCAGTTGACCGATACGATCGCGCGGCGAGAACGTCGACTGCACTTTCTCCATCGAGAGCCGCTCAGGCTGATACGTCAGGTTCGGCGATTTCGTGCTGAGGATCGAGTAATCGTTCCCGCGACGCAGTTCGATCGTCACTTCGCCCGTGATCGCGCGCGCGACCCAGCGCTGAGCCGTTTCGCGCAGCATGATGGCTTGCGGATCGAACCAACGGCCTTGATAGAGCAAGCGGCCAAGGCGGCGGCCGTTGTCGCGGTACTGCTCGATCGTATCTTCGTTATGGATGCCGGTGACGAGGCGCTCGTAGGCGATGAACAGCAGCGCGAGCCCCGGAGCTTCGTATATGCCGCGGCTCTTCGCTTCGATGATGCGGTTTTCGATCTGATCGCTCATGCCCAGGCCATGACGGCCGCCGATCCGATTCGCTTCGAGCAGCAGTTCGACCGCATCGGCGTATTCGACGCCGTTCAGCGCCGTCGGACGCCCTTCTTCGAAGCGGATCGTGACTTCTTCCCTCGGCACCTGCACGTCGTCGCGCCAGAACGCCACGCCCATGATCGGGTTGACGATCTTGATGCCCGATTCGAGGCTTTCGAGATCCTTCGCTTCGTGGGTGGCGCCGAGCAGATTCGAATCGGTCGAATAGGCCTTTTCCGCCGACATCTTGTAGGCGAAGCCCGATTGACGCATGAACTCCGACATTTCAGCGCGGCCGCCGAGCTCATCGATGAACTGCTGATCGAGCCACGGCTTGTAGATCTTCAAGCTCGGATTGACAAGCAGGCCGTAACGATAGAAACGCTCGATATCGTTGCCCTTATACGTGCTGCCGTCGCCCCAAATGTTGACGCCGTCTTCCTTCATGGCGGCGACGAGCATCGTGCCCGTCACGGCGCGGCCGAGCGGCGTCGTATTGAAGTAGGTGACGCCGGCCGTCGACACATGGAACGCGCCGCATTGCAGCGCCGCGATGCCTTCCGACACGAGCTGGGCGCGGCAGTCGATCAAACGGGCGCCGGCCGCGCCGTATTCGAGGGCGCGGCGGGGAATCGAATCGTAGTCGTCTTCGTCGGGCTGGCCCAAATTGGCCGTGTAGGCGTAAGGGACGGCGCCCTTGAGCTTCATCCAGTGCAGCGCGGCGCTCGTATCGAGGCCGCCGGAGAAGGCGATGCCGACCTTCTGGCCAGTCGGGAGGCTTTCAAGAATAGTACTCATGAGGAAAACCGTTCAATCGAGGATAGAGGGGAATCGAGCAAACTGGCCGTCGGGCGGCTGCGCCGGCCCGCCCGTGAAGGGCGTTGACGCGCGCAAACCGCTATTGTAGCCGGTGCGCGCCCGGGCCAGCGCAGTTCGGCGTCGAGGCCAAGCGCGGCGGCCGCAATCGCACCGCCGACGGCTCGTTCAACGGCGTGCCGCCGCTTCGGCCGACGGACGCAGATAGGCGTGAATCTGGGCGATGACGGCCGCGCCGTCGCCCACCGCGGCCGCCACACGCTTGGCCGAATCCGAGCGGACGTCGCCGATCGCGAACATGCCGGGTACGCTCGTTTCCAACGGATAGGTGACGGCGGCGGGCGCGGCGGCGGGCACCGTCGCAAAGCCGGTCATCACGAAGCCGTTCCGGTCGAGTTCGACGCCGCTCGACGCGAGCCAATCGGTTTTCGGATCGGCGCCGATGAAGAGAAAGAGATGCCGCGACGCGATGATCTCCTCCTCGTTGTCGTGGCGGATGACCACGCGCGCGAGGCCAGCCTCGTCGGCTTCCAGCGCTTGCAAGTCACAGCCCGTGCAGACCGACACATTGGGCAACGCGCCGATGCGGTCGATCAGGTAGCGCGACATGCTCGTGTGCAGCGACTGCCCGCGAATCAGCACACGAATACTGCGCGCGAAATTCGCGAGAAACACGATGGCTTGGCCGGCGGAATTGCCGCCGCCAATGAGGACGATGTCCTGGCCCCGTATCAACTTGGCCTCGATCGGCGACGCCCAGTAGTAGACGCCGCAGCCCTCGAATCGCTCGAACCCGGGTACCGCCGGCTTACGATACGCCGCGCCGCTCGCCACCACCACGGTGCGCGCGCTCACGCGCTGGCCGTCGGCGAGCGTGAGCGCGAAGCGATCGTCTTCTTGTACGACCTTTGCGACTTTGCCGGGTATCGCCAGATGAGCGCCGAATTTCAGGGCTTGCTGATAGGCGCGGGCCGCCAGCGCCTGCCCCGAGATGCCGGTTGGAAAGCCGAGGTAGTTCTCGATGCGCGAGCTCGCGCCCGCTTGGCCACCGGGCGCTCGTTGGTCGAACACGGCCACCGATAGCCCTTCGGTGGCCGCATAGACCGCCGCGGCGAGCCCTGCCGGGCCGGCGCCCACGATCGCGACATCGTAGACGCCGGCCGATTCGAACGAGGGCACAAGCCCCAGGCAAGTGGCCAATTGCACCTCGTCGGGCGCGCGCAACACCGAGCCGTCGGGACAAAACACCAGCGGAAAATCTTCGGGCCCGACCGTCATGCCCGATAGCAACGCCGCCGCCTCGTGATCTTGGCGGGCGTCCAGCACCGTCGACGGATGGCCGTTGCGCCGCAGGAAACCTTGCAGGCCGATTACCCTTCCATCGGCGCCGTCGCCGACGATCACCGGCCCCAACCCCTGCTCGATGAGCCCGAGACGCCGGAGGATCAGGGCACGCATGATGTGTTCGCCCAATTGCGCGTCGGCGACGATCAAGGCCCGCAGTTTGTCGGGTTCGACGAGGAGCGTCTCGCAATCGGTGGCCGCGATGCCGTCCACCAGCGCCGGTTTGCCGGAGAGCTGGGCGATCTCCGCCATGACGCTCCCGGCCTCATGCTCGGCGATAAGCGTCGAACGGCCTGATCTATCGCGCGAGCAGATCGTCACGCGGCCCTGCAACAGCACGAACAAGCCGAGGGCGACGCGGCCGGTTTCGAAAATATAGTCGCCGGCCTTGAACGACATCGGCCTGGCGAAGCGCCGCAAACTGGCGATTTCCGTCGCCGATAGCTTCGGGAACACTTGATGCCGCCGGTGTTCAAGCGATGAGTAGGGGATATCTTCGTCGGGCGCGGCAGGCGCCGCTCCCAGGGATTGCACTGGGCTATTCATGGAAGGCCTCGCTGATTCCGTCGACATCGCGCCACGCGGGCGGGCAACGACCGTTGCTGATGCGGATGCTGCTACTGATGATGAGCAGCGCCAGCTTAACAAGGTTCGCGGTGTGTCGTCTCTGGAATGAACCGAGTCGCGCCCGGTAGGCATGTCGATAGATATGCAGCCGCCGCGTCGCCTGCGCGTCGTCGCCCGCGATCCAATCCGCGGGCGGCGCGTCCGATTTCGATAGACTGACGTTTTGCTCACCGACAACGATGCTGTCGTGGCGCCTAAGGCAAAGCCTATGCACCGCCTAACGCACCGCCTTACCGCCGCGCTTCCCGTCGAACGCGATCAATGCCCCTTGAAAAGATCGAACAACCTATCTTGCAGTTGCATCATGGCATGCTGATATTGGCCGTCGGTCTTGGCAATCGCGTCGTCGTGGTCGACTTGCATCCGCAGCATCTGTTGCTCGATATCGATGACTTTCGCGCGTTGCTCCGGCGTTAGCTTGTCCATCATCGATTCCCAATTCGGCGGCCTCACATACGAGCCGCTCAGGCCGATTCCCTGGGCGCTCGCGGCCGTCGCCGCCAAGCAGAGCGGCAGCATCGCGCACAGCATTATTTTGCGAACCTTCTTCATGCAACCTCCTATCAGGTATTCGCTCGGAAGCACCACGCATCGAGCGCAATTCGGTGGCCGCTTTCCGTTTGCCGGCCATGAGCCGACTGCAGCCACCGATTCGATGGCTGCACGCTGAGTGGACCACCTACCTGGTATACGTTGGGGGTCGTTCGAAGGTTACAGCGGACGCGGAGGATCGCGAAAATTTCCTGAAGCTCGAAAAGAGCGACGCTCACCAGCGCAGCATCTTTGGGCCGATCAGCGCACCCACAGCGGCAGGAATGAAGATACCGAGCACGTACCACTCGCTCCAAGACGGTACGCCGATCCGATCGCAGCGAAGCGAAAACGCGAGGCACCCGATGGCTCCGGCGAGCAAGCCCGCGGACATGCCCGCGAGCCGTAGACGAGTGGGCGCCAAAGCACGGATTTCTCCCAGCACTAGCAGAAAGCTCGGTATCGATAGCCATGCCACATTGAGCGCGCAAGCCCACCAATGATTCACCACCAAGAGTTCGACGCGTTGCTCCGGCGACGCAGCCCCGAGTATCGCGATCGTCGCCGCCACGACAGCCACGAGCGGCGCCGCCACCGCCGCGCCCGCCCACCCCATCGCGCGCCCCGGCCGTGATAAGCGCACCGTGAGCCACAGCGCGCCACAGCCCAGCGCGATGGCAAAAGCCTCCTTTGCCCAGAAGATCGGTGTGCCGACGGCCTGTGCGAAATCGGGCCGAATGCCGTAGACCCAAGCCGTGAGCAGCATCGACATCGCGGCGCCCAGCAGCAACGCCGCACCGAATCGCTTGCCGAGGCCGCGACGCTCGATCGGCGCCACGCCATTCGCAAGCACTGCGATCAAATCATTAGTCTTCATGCTGCCGCATCCTCGAGGCCAGCGCCTTCAATCCACGGTACACGCCTACTTTGACAGCGGACTCCGATAACCCAGTGAGCTCCGCCGTCTCCGATACGGACATTCCTTCGAGCCGCATATACGCGATCGGCAAGCTCTGTTTTTTGGGCAACGTATCCAGCAGCGTGCGAATGTCGCGTTTCGCGTCGGCTGCGCAGGCATCCGAGCTTTCGAACATGTCCATGTAGTCGTCCAACGGTTCGTTGAGCGCCTCGCGGCGGGAACGCGCTCTCAAGAAATCCACCAGCTTGTAGCGAGCGACCGCATGCAGCCACGCGGTAATCGGTTGATCGGCACAGTACAGATGGCGTTTCGTATGCACCGCGAGCAGGGTTTCCTGCACGATGTCTTCGACATCGTCCTGCAGACGCGACAGACGTCTGCGGATGAATGCACGCAAGTGTTTGCTCACGTCGTTCAAAAAGATTCGGTATGAGTCGGCGTCGCCTTCCTGCGCCGCAACGAATAGCGTCTTGAGCCGTTCCTCGATACCGCCACGCGCACTTTCCATCGTTGTTTCCGCTGAAGTATCCGGTGTCGGACGAGCGGCGCAACCTTCATCGCCGTCGAGCCGTTTCCGTTGTCTCGAAGTACACCTCAGCGGCGCGCGCGATGCGCAACGAATGCGAAACGCGGCTGCGACGGACGAAAAGTGGTTTCGTTTCGCATCGATTTTCGATCACTGCTGTAACCGGTCGGCCGCATCGAACGAATTACCGTGTGGATCGTTCGCTTTGCGCGCGGCCGTTTTTTTTTCGCGAAACCTCACGGAGTCACCATGAACTCACTCAAGCTCACCACCGCACTCACGCTCGCCGCCCTCGTGTCCGGTACGGCCATGGCCCAATCGAACGCCCAGGCCGTCAAAACGAGTGCGGTCGAAAAGTGCTTTGGCGTCGCACACGCAGGACAAAACGATTGCAAAGCAGGCGCGGGCACCACGTGCGCCGGTACGTCTCACAAGGACTATCAGGGCAATGCTTGGAAAAACGTGCCTGCCGGCACCTGCACCTCGATCAAAACACCACATGGGCACGGCTCGCTCGCGCCGATCGAGTCGTAGGCCTTCGGCGCATCGCCGCGTCAGCGCCTCGCCGCCTCGCGATGAATCCCCTTCTGCGCACAGGGCTCGCCCTCAAGCCACAGCACTATCACGAGGCCCTCGAGGCGCAAGCCGAGGGACTGTGGTTCGAGGTACACCCCGAAAACTACATGGTGGCCGGCGGGCCCCGCCTCGCGTGGCTCGACGCCGTGCGAAGCCGGCATCCGCTTTCGCTGCACAGTGTGTCTTTGTCGCTAGGCGCCGACGCGGCGCTCGATCCTGCTCGACTGGCGGCGCTGCGCCGGCTCGTCGAGCGGCTCGAGCCGGCACTGGTCTCGGAACACTTGGCGTGGTCCACGTGGCGCGGCGCGTACTACCCCGATTTATTGCCAATCCCCCGCACCACGGCCTCGTTGAGGCGAGTTGTCGAAAACGTCCAGCGCATGCAAGACGCGCTTTGCCGCCCCATCGCCATTGAAAACCCGTCGCATTATCTGCGGCTCGAACAGCACACATGGGACGAGATCGACTTTCTCGACGCGATCGTCGCCCGCTCGGGATGCCGCTTGCTGCTGGACATCAACAACGTGTTCGTTAGCAGCCACAATCTCGGCCTTTGCGCCGCCGATTACATCGATCGTTTTCCGGCGCACGCCGTAGCCGAGATTCATCTTGCGGGGCACCGCGACGATGAAGGCGACGATGACGATGAGTCCGGCAGCGCTGGGCCCCACCTACTCATCGATTCTCACGACGAATCGATTGCGCCGGATGTCTGGCGCCTCTATCAGCGATTCGTCGAGCGTTTCGGCGCCCGGCCCACGCTGATCGAGCGCGATGATCGCATTCCCGCCTTCGACGAGTTGCTGGCCGAACGGCGGCACGCCGAAGAGATTGCCTGCCGAGCTAGGAGTGCGCCATGACCTCGCTCGCACGATTCCATGACGACTTCGTCAAGGCGCTGTACGCGCAAGGCTCGGGCGGAGAACCCCTGCCCGCGTTCGCCGCACAACGAGGCTTCAACGTGTATCGCAACACCGTGTTGAAGACATGCATCGACGCACTGCAGGCCAACTATCCGACCATCGATCGCCTCGTCGGATCGGCATGGTTGCGCGAGCTTTGCTCGGCCTACGTTCGCCTCCATCGCCCGACTGACGTCCGCTTGATCGAGTACGGCGCGGATTTCGCCGATTTCCTCGAACGCTCATCGCTCGAGCACGAGCTCGATTATCTGCCCGATGTCGCGCGCCTCGATCGCATGTGGCTCGACGTGCATAGTGCGGCGGACGAACCCTGCATCGATGTCGATGCGGTCGCGTCGATCGCGCCTGACGCGCTTGCAAACACGGTGTTGTGCGTTTCGCCTAGCGCGCGCTGGCGCTGGTTTCCGGCATATCCGATCTACACGATATGGAGGACTAATCGAGAGGTGGGCGAATGGCGCGGGGACATCGCCTGGCAGGGTGAAGGCGTGTTGATGACGCGCCCGGACGGCGCGGTGCGGTGGCAGGCCGCAAGCGTCGGAACCTGCGCCTTCCTCGATGCCTGTGCGGGCGGCGTCTCGCTCGCGCGCGCCGCTCAGGCGGCCACAGAGATCGAGCCAGCCCTCGCGCTCGATCGAATGTTCGCTCAGTTGCTAACCTCAGGTTGCTTTGCTGCCGATTGTGCAGCCAACGCGCCGTCACCTTGGTAAGAATCATGAATACGACCCATCCGGTTTTCGAATCCCGTAGGGAACAGATCCGGCATTGCTGGAATGCGTTTGCCGAGCGGCTGCAGCGCCTGATCGGCCACTCGTTCCTGGCGCTCGTCTGCCGCTTCGGCATCGCATCGATATTCTTTCTATCGGGCCGCACCAAGGTGACCGGCTTGCTGACGCTGACCGACAGCACTTATGCGCTGTTCATGACGGATTACAAGCTGCCCCTGGTCCCACCCGTGATCGCCGCGCATATGGCGGCGTATTCCGAACACCTGTTTCCACTACTGCTTGTATTAGGCCTTGGCACCCGGTTCGCCGCCCTATCGCTGCTAGGGATGACGATGGTCATCGAGATTTTCGTCTATCCGGATGCGTGGCCGACGCATCTCTCGTGGGCCGGCTTGTTGCTCTATCTGATCGCGCGCGGCGGCGGCGCGCTATCGCTCGATCATCGCCTCCGAATTAAATGAGGCGTGCGGCATATCTTCATTATCGAAATTCCGTGAATCCGTTTGCGCAATGCGTGCGTACTAGTTTGGTGGATATTCTGTATATCTCCAATTCGACACGGAGTTCAATATGAAGCTTATTCCGCGATTGGTCGTCGTGGCAGCGCGCGCGATGATTCGCCCCAATCTATCGGCATTGGAATCGTCGCATTGCAATTTTCGCGTTTTGCCTACGGATCTCGACATCAATCTGCACATGAATAACGGTCGATTTCTACAAATTATGGATTTAGCGCGAATAGATTGGTTACTGAGAACCGGCATTTTGCAAAATGCTTTGTGCCAGCATAGGCGGTTAGTGTTGGGCGGCGTCATCGTGCGGTACGTGCGCGAACTTCGCGTGCTGCAGCGGTATACCGTTGCGACGCGATTGATCGGCTGGGACCGACGGTTTTTCTACATCGAGCACAAGTTCGAAAGTCCGGACGGCCGGGTGGTGGCGGTTGGCGTTGTGCGCGCTGCGCAATGCACGCCGGACGGCGTGGTGCCCGCGGCCGACATCGCAGCGGACCACGGTCAAGGAAGTTCTCCGGCGTTGCCCGCTTATATCCAGTCGTGGAACGACGCAGACATGGATCTCCGAAAACAATGGCAGACCGCGGCGGGCCCAGGCGACGTTGCCCAAGCGGCATCGGAAGAACAAGATCCTGCCCCATCGATCGAGGCCGGTCAGGTGAGCCTCGCAGGAAGTCGCTCGCCGTACTGATCGCATTTAATGGGGCGCGGTCTCTCGGCCCCGGGGCGTGTAAACTGCTGCCTTTTTTGCTTGCTCGGCAATGGTGCATGTTCCCGGCCGCCAGGTCCTCACCGGCCCGGCGCTCATTCGCTTACTCGCTCGTCTGACCGACGCCGGCCTACCCGAGTCCGAGCCTCCGCTCGCCGACAGGCTATGCCAATGGCTACGCTGGACCGACGCCATCGCGCTATCGGCGGCGTTGGGGGGCGGCCCCCCTGCGTCCGCTTACGACGATTCAGCGCCGGATCACGCGCGCAATCAAGCGCCCGATGCGCTGTGCGAGCGCGTGCGCGCCTCACTGACGAACGCTATCGCGCGCCATGACATGCTGACGCCGCACGCGCAGCAGCGCGGCGATGCACGCGCTCGCCGTGACCGGGTAGCCGCAGCCAGCGTCGCCCCCGATTACTCGGCGTTTCGCCAGTGCTATCTCGCGCTGCAGGAAGAGATGGAAACGGCGATCGCCAATCTGCGCACGCTGCTGCGCGGAACGCTCTCGGCCCGCGAGCGGGCGATGTCGCAGCTCGCGGCGGTCGATGCCGTGATGGAGCGTGTGCTAGGCGTGCGTGAATACAACGCGCTTGCCGCCGTGCCGGGTTTGCTTGCGCGGCATTTCGCGCGTCTGCGCGACGCGCAGCTCGCCGACAGCGCGAATGCGCAAGCCGGGCCGCCGGACGGAGCGCATCATTCGGCCGCTTCGAACGGGCAAGCCGCGTCCGCGCCGACCGTGCAGGACGGCCCCTGGCTCGACGGGTTCCGCAAGGATATGCAAAGCGTGCTGCTTGCCGAACTCGAGATTCGTTTTCAACCGGTCGAAGGGCTGCGCGCGGCCCTTCGCGACTGCTAACCGGGACCCTATGTCCAGATATCGCCTCGATTTTGTCGTCTTCCTCGCCGGGCTCGCCGCCGTCTGTTGGATCGGCGCGGGCTACGCCAGCTCGAATCCGCTCGCGTTCGCCGTCACCTTTCTGATCGCCGTTTGCTATGTCGCGGGCGCAGTCGAACTGCATCGCTACCATCAGCGCACGTCCGGCCTCGCGCAAGCCGTCGCCGATGCCGCCGCGCCGCCGGCAAGCCTCGAGGGCTGGCTGGAGCGTTTGCATCCTTCGCTGCGCGGGGCTGTCCGGCTGCGTATCGAAAGCGAGCGCGCCACCTTGCCGGGGCCGTCGCTCACGCCGTATCTGGTCGGGCTGCTGGTGTTGCTCGGCATGCTCGGCACCCTGCTCGGGATGGTGACCACTTTACGCGGCACCGGCGCCGCGCTTGACAGCGCCACGGATCTCAATGCGATTCGCGCCTCGCTCGCCGCGCCGATCAAGGGCTTGAGCTTTGCGTTCGGCACGTCGATCGCGGGCGTCGCGAGCTCCGCGATGCTCGGGTTGCTGTCCGCGTTATGCCGGCGCGAGCGCCTCGACGCCGTGCGCCAGCTCGATGAGCGTATCGCCACGACGCTCAAGCCCTATTCGCAGTCGTGGCGCCGCGAGGAAAGCTTCCGGCTCATGCAACGCCAGGCGGATGCGATGCCGGCGCTCGTGGACGGCCTGCGGACGATGATGAGCGCGATGGAGCGGCACAACAGCGCTGCGCAGGAGCAACAGCTCGCGAATCAGCAGGCGCTGCATCTGCGAATCGAAAGCGCGTATACGGCGCTCGCGGCGTCGGTGGGCCGCTCGTTGCGCGATAGCGCCGTCGAGAGCGCGCGTGGTGCGAGCGCCGCGATCGAGCCGGTCGTGCAGGCGACGATGGCGGGCTTGTCGCGCGAAATCAGCGGGCTCAGCGCGACGGTGACTGCCGCGGTGCAACGTCAACTCGACGGCCTATCGACCGGATTGGAAGCCACCACGGCGACCGTCGCCTCACTCTGGACCCGAGCGCTCGAGGAACAGCAGCGCGCAAGCCACGCGCTCGTCGACGACTTGCGCACGGCGCTCGAACGCTTCACGACAACGTTCGAGCAACGCTCGGCCAGGCTGTTGGACGGCGTATCGGCACGGATCGATGCCGGCGTCGGCGGCGTATCGGCTGCATGGGACGCCGCGTTGGCGCGGCAAGCAGACACCAGTGACGCGCAAGCGGCGCGTCACGAGCAGGCGCTGACGGCATCGGTCGCGACGTTCGAGCAACACGCCGCTTCGCTGCTGCGCACACTCGATCAATCCCACGCGGAGCTCCGTCAGCAACTCGCGGCGCTCGACGAAACGCGATTGCACGCCTGGACCGGCGCGCTCGACGCCATGGCGAAATCGCTCGGCAGCGAATGGCGGCAGATCGGCGAACATACGGCGGGCCACCAACGTGCGATTTGCGACGCGCTTGCCCAGAGCGCGCGCGATATTTCCGCGCAGACCGAAGCGCACGCAGCCGAGACCATCAAGGAAATCGCGCGGCTCGTGCAGGCCGCTTCGGAAGCGCCGCGGGCCGCGGCCGAGGTAGTCGCCGAGCTCCGCCAAAAACTCTCGGAGAGCATGGTGCGCGACACGGCGATGTTAGAGGAGCGCACGCGTTTGCTCGAGACGCTCGGCACGCTGCTCGACGCGGTCAACCACGCATCCACCGAACAGCGCGGCGCGGTCGATTCGCTCGTGTCGACTTCGTCCGATTTGCTCGCGCGCGTCGGCGCGCAGTTCTCCGATGCGGTTGAAGCCGAAACCCGGAAGCTCGGCGGCGTGGCGGCGCAAATCACCGGCAGCGCAGTGGAAGTGGCGAGTCTGGGCGATGCCTTCGGCGCGGCCGTGCAGGCGTTCGACGCATCCAATGAACGGCTCGTCGCGCATCTACAGCGGATCGAATCGGCGCTCGACCGCTCGCTCTCCCGCAGCGACGAGCAACTCGCGTACTACGTCGCGCAGGCGCGAGAGGTCATCGATTTGAGCATGCTGTCGCAAAAGCAGATCGTCGAAGATCTGCAGCAGCTTGCGGCGCAGCGCACCTCCAGCGGAGCGGAAGCGGCATGAGCGACGAGATCGACGGCGGGGTCGAGCCGACCGCGCCGGTCTGGGCCGCCTTCGCCGATTTGATGTCGGTGCTGGTGGGCGCGTTCGTGTTGATTCTGGTGGGTGTGATCGGCTTGCAGCTCGAACTGTCGGCGCGGCTCGAAGATCAGGTGAAGCAACGCCAGCTCGAAGCCCAGCGACGCAAAACCCTTGAAGAGGCGCTGGCCGGTCCGCTCGCGGCGGGGCGCGTGACGCTCGTCAACGGGCGCATCGGCATTAGCGGCAGCCTCCTATTCGCGCTGAACTCGGATCAATTGCAGCCGCAGGGCCGGGAGCTGCTGAAATCGCTGGCGGCGCCGCTCACCGTCTATCTTCGCTCGCACGACGAGATCTTGATGGTGAGCGGATTTACCGACGATCAGCAGGTGCGGGCGGGCAGCCGCCACTTCGCCGATAACTGGGAACTGTCCGCTCAACGTGCGCTGACCGTCATGCGCGCGCTGATCGACGCGGGCGTCCCCGCGCAATCGGTGTTCGCGGCCGCATTCGGCTCGCAACAGCCCGTGAGTTCGAATGCGGACGACGTCGGGCGAGCGAAGAATCGCCGCGTCGAAATCGCGCCGGTGCCGAAACGTTCGGGCGCCGCCGCCGAACCGGGTGAGCCGCACCATGGATGAGCTCGGCGGGATGCCCGACATCGGCGCGAAGCTCGATGCGTGGCGCGCGCTCGGCGCCGATCGGCTACACCCTGCACGGTTTCGTTTGATCGATGCGTTGGCGAAGCGGGCGCCCTCTTATGACGGCGATGCCCGACGTTTGCTCGACGAACGGCTCGCCAGGTTGATCGCCGACTACTCGAACGAAATCGAGCGCGCACAGGCCGCACATACGGCTGCGGACAGCGATAGAGAGCCCGCGCACCGCGCGCCAAATGCAGTCGACAGCGCAGCCGCGCAAGGCTCGCCGTATCGCAGCCCGCTAAGCGAACTCGTCGATCTGTTGTCGAGCCGGAGGACGGCTGCGGCGGGACCACACGCCTCCATCGCGGCGGGCGCGACCGCTCTGTCTCACCTAGCGCAACGCGATGGTTCGCCGGATGTTCCCATGCTCGATTACTTCCGCGAGACGTGGTCCAGATTTAGTACCGAGAAGCATCTTCGGCACTCGCTCGCGCAAGTGCCGGACAACGCAGGCCCGCTCAATTCGAATAGCCTCATTCATCGGTCGCTGGCGCTAATGCGGGAAGTGTCGCCCGGCTATCTGCGGCAGTTTCTCTCGTACGTCGATGCGCTGTCCTGCATGGAGCAATTGGCGGGGCCTGTCGCGAGTCCGGGCGCGGCGGCCGCACCTGCGTCAACGACGCAGCGCACGAGCGGGGCGAAGAAGAGCGCACGGGGTAAAGCGCGCTAGCGGACATGGATGCGGTCAGACTGCGTTTGCGTCGGGGCGGTTACGGCGGTTGGGGCGTTCACCCGTTGGCCCTGCCGCAGAGAGCCCTCGCCTAGGCGCGACAGCCTGTTTGATACCATGCAGCGTTTCCAGGAAAGGCTAACCGCAGCGTGAAGCACCGATTCGCAACCACTGTACGAGATTTCTGCATCAGATCGGCTGGTCGCATGGCCCGGATCGCGGCGACATGCTGGCATCTGGCGAGCGCGGCGCTTGGCCTGCTGGCGCAATCGGCGAAACCGGCGCTCGCGGCGGCCTGGCGCCACGCGCGCCATCCGACGCGGCGCGGCGTGCTGATCGCGCTGGCGACGCCGCCCGCGCTCGTCTTGCTGTACGTGCTCGTGCTGATTCCGTTCACGCCGAGTATCAGCGACATCCGCAAGGCCCGCGTCGATCGGCCCGCGCAGATTCTTTCGGCGGACGGCAAACTGCTCGCCGAATTCAAGCCGTCGAACCGCGAGTGGGTCACGCTGAAAGAGATTTCACCGCACATGGTCGATGCATTGATCTCGACCGAAGATCACCGCTTCTATCAGCATCACGGTATCGATTGGCGACGCACGGCGTCGGCCGCGCTGCACACGTTCGGGGGCGACCGTCAGGGCGGCTCCACCATCACGCAACAGCTCGCGCGTAACCTGTACCCCGACGAAGTGGGCCGCGCGCCCACGCTCACCCGCAAGATCAAAGAGGCGATCACCGCGGAAAAGATCGAGATGGCCTATAGCAAGGACCAGATTCTCGAAACTTACCTCAACACGGTGCCGTTCTTGTACAACGCCTATGGCGTTGAAATGGCGGCGCGCACTTACTTCGGCAAATCGGCCGATGAGCTCGACATCCTGCAGGCCGCCACGCTCACCGGCATGCTGAAGGGCAACAGCTACTACAACCCGGTGATCAACCCCGAGCGCGCGTTGCAGCGGCGCAATACCGTGCTCGCGCAGATGGTGAAGTTCGGACAC
>Ga0157369_10000425_pt1 | contig 55990 bp, 99 predicted proteins | sample C25metaG_FD_113461 | JGI IMG/M metagenome (GOLD analysis project Ga0157369, IMG submission 113461) | Corn rhizosphere microbial communities from Kellogg Biological Station, Michigan, USA - C2-5 metaG | ecosystem: Host-associated > Plants > Roots > Rhizosphere > Soil | place: USA: Michigan... | reverse complement strand
TCGCGTAGTCGACGCCCTTCGAGAAGTTGATGCCGCCGCGGTTGATCGAGACCTCGGGCAGCGAGTACAGCCCGGAGGCGGTCGCGATGCTGGGGAGGTCGTAGATCGTCTCCGACGGGGCGCACCATCCGCCGGCCGCGATCAGGCCGCCGTTGGGGAGGCGCTTCTGGTCGGTCAGCTTGTCGAGGACGGCGAACTGGTCGGCGAGCGACATGTTCTCGTCGAGCTGGAACTCGTTGGTCGGGCGGTGCATCCGCGCGACGCCGTGCTGCAGGAACGTGTCCCCGCCGCGGCCGGAGCCGATCTTCGAGTAGTTGCGGGTGCGCTGCATGAACGCGGAGGCGACGTCACCGTAGTCGGCGAGCTTCTGCCCCGAGGTGAACTCGGGCACGTCGGCGGCCGCGGTGATCGACAGGCGACCGGTGTTGTCGTCCTCCGGCTGGCGCTGCTCGCGCGAGGCGCGGCGGGTGTTGACCGGGCGGCGGACGGCGGCGGATGCGGCGACCGGCTGACGCTCGGCGTCGGCGGGCTCACCCTCCGGCTCGTTCTCCTCGTCGCCCTCGGGCTCGTCACCCTCCGGCTCGTCGCCCTCGGGGGCATCGGAGCCCTCGGTGCGGCGCTCGCGGATGGCGGCGAGGCGGTCGGCGCGCGACTGGTCGGCTGCGGTGAGCGCGTCCTCGGCGACCTGGGTCTCGTCGATGAACGCGACGAGGGCCTCGGCCTGCTCGATCTGGTCGTCGGTGAGGTCGGCCTCGTCGTCGGCGAGCAGCTCGTTCAGAGCGGTCTGCGCGCTTGCGCGGAGCTCGGCGAGCTCAGCAGCGGAAAGACCCTCGATGCTCTCGGGAATCTCGAACATGGTGTGTGCTCCTCTGATTGGGAGTGGACTGGGGAATCGGGTAGTGCTGGTGCCCTGTAGTCACTCGCCTATGGTCGGAGCTTCCGAGCACGAGTATGCACGAGAAAGCCCCGGCCAGCAAACACGTGCTGACCGGGGCTTTCGGCGTGTCGCTACGCGGCCTTATTCGGCACGTAGCTCCCGCCCACTCGCTGGACCTTCGCGGCCGCTTCGATCTCCGAGCTGTAGACCTTCGACGAGGAGCCGTCGGCGGCGGTCCACAGGTAGGTGGTGTTGGCGGCGGTGGTCTTCTTGGAGTTGCAGGCGCAAGCCATCTCAGGCTCCCTCTCGGTTCACGCGGGAGCGCAGTGCGAGCACGCGCTGGTTCCGCTGGCTGGTGCGCAGCTCGGCGTTCCGCGCGCGGAGGGCGGCGACCCTCTTGCGCGTCTCCGACTGTGCGATGAAGTCCTCCACGGCTGCCCGGGAGATTGCGGCGATCTCGGCCGGGGTCATCTCCCGGCCGCGCTCGGCCTCGCGCTCCTCCGGCTGGTAGACGATGCCCGCGGCGACGAGCGCCGTCTGCACGCCCGCCGATGCCGCCAGCTCGGTGCGCGGGATCGGGTAGCCGGGGGTGTTGACTGCGACCGCGCCGATCAGCTCAAGCGCGCCGTGCAGGTAGCGCCAGTCGCCGGAGAGCGAGCCGTTCGCCTTGAACTGCGCGACCCGCTCCTCGGTGACGCCGGGACGGATCATGCCGGAGAACCAGATGCCGTGCGCGTCCTCGCCCATGACGACGTCGGCGATGGTCGCGTCGTCACGGTCGTAGTGCGCGGTCGCCATCGCGGCGGTCACGTCGGAGGCGAGCGAGGCGTGCCCGATCCCCATCGTCAGGTGGCCGACGGCGACCTCGCCACCGTCGGTCTGGATGCGGCCGGTGTGGAAGTAGGCGTAGTCGCTGTACGAGTTGGGCGGGGTGACGCAGGCACCGGGGATGCCGATGTGGCAGGTGCCCCACTCTGCGAGGTGCCCGTACACGTGGCCGTTGTCCTCGACGGTGAGCTGGGTGATGCGTTCCAGCTCGGGGTTCTGGAAGAAGGACATCGGCGGCAGCTCGCCCTCGCCGGAGACGAAGTTGAACATGGCGCTGGCGACGAGGGTCTCGGCGGCGTGGTGGCCGCGGTTGCCCTTGCGGCCGCCATCTTCCTGTCCGGGCCACAGCTTGATGGCTTCCTTGTGCAGGTTCGCGCACGTGCCCGCGAGGAAGCGCGGCTCGACGTACTTGCCGAGCTGCTTGCGGCACCGGTTGAAGTCGCCGGGCTGTCCCCATCGGATCTTCGCCGCGCCCTTGCCGCGTACCCAGTATCGGCGCAGGCGCTCGGTGTCGCGCGGGTGCGTGATCCAGCCGGGGCCGTCGTGGGTGCCGGGGGCGAACACGGCGGTCGCGGCCGCGGTGATCGCGTCGGGCGCGTCCTCGCCGAGCTCCTTGTACGCGGCGCGGAGCGAGCCCTTCGCCTTCGCCTTCGCGGCATCCGGCGCGTCGACCTGATCGAGTCGACCGGCGGCCGCGTGCACGGCGGCGCGGGAGAGGTCGCCGTTGGGCTCGCGGATCGGGAGGGCGTAGCGCTGCTTCGCCGTGCCCGCCTGCTCGCCCTTGTCGAGGATGCAGGAGCGCTGCCACTGCTGGTCGTCGAACCGGCTGGCCGATCCGTCCCATGCAGCCTCGCTGATCGCGAAGGTGTCGGGGTCGTCCATCTCGCCGAGGTCGACGAGCGCGGCGTCGAGCGCGGCGCGCGCGAACTCCACCTGCGAGTCGACCAGGCCGTCGGAGAGCTCGTCGAAGCGCTCGCTCCACTGGTGCACGGCAGCGCGGGACAGCTCCCCGCTCGGGGTGAGGATCGGCCAGATCGGCTCCTGCTCGATGCTCCACCCGATGGTCGCGGCCGCCCACTGCGCGTCCGTGTAGTCGGCGCGCTTGAACGAGAACGGCTCCTCGGAGATCGCGAGCTCGCAGCCGCAGTCCTCGAACGCGGCGGACGCGGCGATCGGCTCCATCGTGTCGTCGCCACCGTTGGCCGCGGCGATGGCGGCCTGCATGTCGTCGGCGCTGCCGAGCTGAATGAACGCCTCCGCGAACGCCGGGATGGAGACCATCGTCAGACCGGCGATGCGCGCCTCTGCGAACACCAGCTCCGACTCCCCGGACATGACGGCCATCGGGTCGAAGTCCTCGTCCATCTGGACGCGGATCATGTCAGTGTCGACGGAGACGCCCGGCGACGCTCCGGTGAGCACCATGTCGAGGGCTTCGCCCGCGTACGGCAGCTGCGGGATGAACGCACCAGCGCCCCACACGCGACCGGCATCGTCCTTCACCATCTGGTCGATGCGGCCGACGACGGCGGCACCCGAATGGCCGCCGTCGCCGGTCATCGGGACGTACTGCAGTGGACGGGGAAGGTCGCGCCAGGTGAGCGCGCCCTCCGCGAACTTGCGGCCGTCGCCGGTCGCCACGTTCTCCGGGGCGATCATGCCGAACCATGGCACCTCGGCGAGAAGGTCGAGCTCCTCGTTGTCCTCGACCGGCTCGTCGGTCGTGGGCGCATCCGGCTCAGTCTGACCGTCGGGCTCGGTCTGCGCCTCGACGATGTCCTCCTCGTCGGCGGGCGGGGTCGGTGCGGTGGGCTTCGGCTTGGCGGCCGTCTTCACTGCCATCTGTCTCTCCGTTCTGTCGCGCTCAGGCTAGTCGCGTCGCTGGGATTCGTGCAGGAGAAGCTCCGCGACCACGTAATCGTGGAGGACTCCGGCGTTGTGCGTCCGCTTCTGCTCGAGCAGAGTGCGGGTGTAGTTGTCCAGCCACCGGGTGAAGGTGGCGGCCGGGACCGGCAGGTTGAACTCGACGACGCAGTCCCACGCCCCGTCGAGCAGGGCGTCGATGTCGTCAGAGGTGTAGTCGGAGTGCTGGTAGGTGGAGGCGGCCGGCACGTCCTGGCGGATGTTCGCGCGCTTGTTGCGCAGCCGGTTGCCTGCACGTTCGAGCGCGCGGAAGACGATGACCTCGGCGCGCGCGGCCGCGGCCTCTGCCTTCCCAGTGTCGACGGCGGGCAGCTCGCGGACCGGGTGTTCAGCGGTGCTGGTGTCCGTGTTCTCGGGGCCCTTGATCGACTCGGTCTCGCGGATCGTGTCGGGCATCTCCGGTAGCTCGGGGAAGCCGAGTTCGCGGATCGCCCAGTTGACGGTCTGCGGCGCCGGGGAACCGCCGACGATCTTGCGCAGCAGCCAGTCCTTCGTGTCCCCGGCCTGTGCCTTGTCCTCGGGGTCGAAGCCGTTCTCGCGCAGCAGCGCGTCGGTGGTGAGCAGGCCCGCCTGCCACAGCTCGAACGCCTCCTTGGACCGGTTCGGCCGCAGGCGCATCTTCGAGGTGTCGGCCTTGATCAGGAACTGCAGCGGGTCGAGGCCGACCTCGGCGAGCGCCGGTGCGAGGTAGCCCTCGGTCACGGACTCGGTGATGATCGCCAGCTTCGGCTCGGCGTGCGCCTTGATGGCCGCCTCCTCGACGCCCCAGCTCGACCAGTGGTTCATGTCGGCGGTGCCGGTGAGAATCTCCGGCGGCATGTCGAGGCCGAGGCCGAGGCGGCGGATCGCCTCCTCGCGCAGCTTGAGGGTCTGCGCGTCGAACGGCGTCGACATGGTGATGTGCTTGATGTACTGCAGGTATTCGCCCTTCGCCTGCAGCACGATCGGGACGACGGCGCTCGCGCTCTCGCGGTCGCCGATGGCTGTCATCATCTGATCCATCAGCTCCTGCAGGAAGCTGTCCGCGGAGTCGTCTGACGTGTCGCCGGATGCGGCGGTCCCCGCGGCTCCCGCAGTCTCGTCGTTCGTCTGCGCGGCGGCGAAGTCGATCTCGCTCGGCAGCAGCAGGACGCCCGCACCGGCGAGGCGCGAGTCGATGTCGGCGGCGACGCGGCGGGTGAGACCGTCGAGCTCGGAGAGGATGGGGAGGACGGGCCGGGTGGGCGAGTCTGCCTTGTTCGGCCGGGCCGGGTGCGGCTGCCACAGGCGGATGAGGATGACGTCCTTATCCTCCTGGCCCTTCGGCTTCCCGTTGATGATGACGTTCGCGCCGGTGAACTGGACGCTCGACGGCGGGACGATGTACCAGCGCGCAGGCTTGGCCGCCTTCGCCTTCTCCCACACCATCCAGCAGTCACCGGGGACGGTGAACTGGATGCCGAGCAGGCGCAGCATCTCAGCCTGGAACTCGGGACCGCCGTAGAGCGCGTCGCCGATCTCCTTCGCCTTCGCGTTCGTGGTCGGCAGGCCGGTTGCCGCGTCGGCGACGTAGAGGTTCGCCTTCGACATGATGTTGCCGACCCAGTTGACGGCGTACCGGAACTCACCGATCGTGTCGTAGAACGTCCACGCGAGCTCCTGCCAGGTCTCGCCGGTCGCCTTGAACCGCTTCGTCGGATCGGCCTTCGCCGGACTGACCATTCTGCCGCTCGAGGCGATAGCGCCCGGGGACTTGTCCGATGGGGCCTTCCCCCGAGTGCGCGGCATGGTTACCTTCCCGTCACGGCTCGTCGTATGCAATCACGATGCTCGCGACGTAGCTTATCGCCAGCCATCCCCAGATCACCCACCAGACCACGCCGACCCACGGGACGAAGAAGCCGATGACCGCCCAGATCAGGGCCAGAAACACGAGCCACGGGGTCAGGCACCAGGGGCAGTGCAGCAGCTTGTTCCACGACGAGTCCTCGTCGACGAGGTCGTCCCAGCGGGCGCGGAGCCAGGCGGCCGGCGGGAACGCGTCGAAGATGATGACGCGGCTCAGCCGGGCCGGGCCGAGGATCGCGACGGGGATCGCGAAGACGAGCCAGAGCCAGTTGGTGACGAGGAATCCGGTGATGTTCAAGCTGCTCTCCTGAGATTGCGGCCGGGCCGGTTGCGCGGCAGGCCGTTCGGGCGACGGGGGGTGGATGGTGTGGGACCACTGGACTTCGGGGTGATGATGCGACCGGGCGGTGTGGTGTCGATGAGCTCCTCGATGCCCCAGACGAGCGCGTCCACCCGGTTCGGGGAGTCGCCTTCGCCGGGCACCCAGCCGAGCATCTCGGATTCGAGCTTGCCGAGGCCCGCGTCCTTGATGTGCCAGACGCGGTGCTGTTCGTACAGCGACACCACCGGCTCGGCGCGGAGCTGCTTCGAGCGCATCGCTGTCTTCACGAGGATGCGCGCGGAGGTGCCGCTGTTCTCAAGCGTGGACTTGACCATGTCGCCGCCGTAGTTCTTCTCGACGACGATCGCGTCGGCGCGCAGCTCCCGGTACAGGTCGTCGGCGGCGGTCGCCCAGCCCGAGGGGCTGTACTTGCCGGAGCGGTCCCGGAGGACGTACGCGGCCGCGCTCCGGCCGGTGCCGCGCTTGCCGACGGCGATGATGCCGGTCTCGTCGGAGCGGCGGTTCGCGGTTCCGGCGGGGTCGATCGCGATGACGATCCGATCCATGTCCTCGGGGCCGAGGGTGGCGTACTGCAGCAGATCACCGTTCCACAGCGCGCCTTCGACGTCTTCGAGCAGCTCGCCGTCGATCTCCTGGCGGCCGAGGCGGGTGCCTTCGTACTGGGAGAGGATCGCCTCGGCGAAGGTGGGCGACAGGTTCGATAGGTTCGCGCGCGTGCTCACGCGGGAGATGACGGTCTTCTGGTCGTTCAGCAGCGTCTTCAGCCACTCCTTCGGCAGCGGTGTGGTGGTGACAGCGATCTTCGGGTCGTCGCCGACGCGGAGACCGAACAGCAGGTTGCTCCACACGTCGTCGATGAGCGGGTAGTGGGCGGGCTCGTCGACCCACGCGAATCCGTGCTGCGGTCCACGGAGTCGGTCGGGCTCCTCGCCGGAGAACACGCCGCCGATGCACCCGTTCGGGAAGACGACGCGGCGCTTCGAGGGCTGGTATTCGACCTTCTCGCCGTAGTTCGAGTAGACGGATTCGAGCCCGGAGATGCCGGTGATCATGGTGTCGCGGACGTCGGCGTTCGTGGCGCCGATGAGCGCGAGGCGCGGGGTGCGCTTGGTCATCTGCCGCGTGTACTCCGCGCCGGTGCGCGTCTTCCCGGAGCCGCGGCCGCCGACGAGGGCGAACGTCAGCCACGCCGGGGTGTGGATGGGCGGCCACTGGTCGGCACGCGCGTGGTTGTACGGCACGCCCTCGTGAGGCTGGCCGTCGCACGTCCGCCCCGGGTTCGTGCAGTAGAAAATCTTGCGCTCACCAGCTCTTTCATCCTTGAGGCGCTGGTACAGCTTCGCCTTCGCCTCCGGCGACCAGTGTTCGAGCTCGTCGAGGATGCTCACGTGGTCATCTCCGCGATGATCCAGTCGCCGTGCCCAGTGCCGGCCGGGTCTCCGGGCGTCTTCCCGTCGAACCGGCGCACGTTCGGCTCATCGAGCATGACCTCGTCCCAGTCGAGGCCGAGATCGTGGCAGACGACGGCCATGATGGCGCGTCGGGCGTACGCGGACAGGGTCATGTCGCGCTTCATGGCGGCCGCGAGCACGAGGTCGTTCATCTGGGGGGTGATGTTGAGCCCGATGCTGCGCCGCTCGGTCCGTGTCGGCACTTTCGCGCGCACGGCGTCGATGAGCAGCTGCCCGGGGGTGGGTTCGTCGCTACGCGGCATCGGAATCGCCCTCCTCGGGGTCGCGGAACACGCCGTCTTCCCCTTCGATCATGCCGAAGATGTCGCCTTCGGGCTCGACCTCGCCCGCCTCGATCTCCTTGAGGCGCTGGACGACCTCGTCGAACTTCCGGGCGTCCGGGTTGACGACGGCGACCACCTGCGGGGCGTTCACGCCGTGCAGCTTCGAGATTTCCGCGATGATCTCGGTGGCGCGCTTGTTATATGCCAGCTGATCAGGGCTTTTCTGGTCGATCGCCTTACCGATGACGCTCTTGAACAGCAGCTCGAGGCGCGCGGACTGCTTCTGGCGCATCGAGGTGGTGTCCTCGGGATTGTGCACGGCGGCGACAGCGGCCATGAAGGCGTTGTACGCCGCGCCGGGGCTCGCGTAGAGCAGCTTGTCGGCGATCTGCTGGAAGGAGAAGCCGAGCACGCGCATCTCCACGTTCGCGAGCGCGCGCGTGGGCGGCTTCCCCTCCTTCGAGGCAGCGATCTCGGCGCTGTACTGGTCGCGTTCGACCTCCGCGGAGTGGAAGATGTCCGGCGCGGTCGGCGAATCGGGCGTCCGCTTGTCGCCCTCGTCCGGGTCCTCGCCGAATACGGTCACATCGGTCATCAGAACCTCCTGCTCCATGCGGGGATGCCGTACTTCTCGGCGTCCTGGGCGTCTTCACGTGGCAGACCGAGCGCCTTGCGCACCTTGTTCAGGTCGCCGAGGGTCAGGTGCGAGCCGTCTGTCTTCGAAATGGCGATCTCGAAGCACCGATCATCGTATCCAGAGACCGGCGTGACCTCGTAGACGCCGGGGATCAGCGGCGTCGCCTCCTCGACGATGGTCTCAAGGTCGCCCATCGGCTCGTCGATGAGCGCGCGGAGCCGCGCGTAGTCGTCCATGTCGTAGCCGGTGCCCTTGATGTCGCCTCCTCCGGCCGCGATCTCGTTCAGCAGCTCGTACACCAGCCCCTCGTCGTCGTGGCCGAGGCGCGTGGTGCGGTTGTCGGCCAGCATGATCTTGCGCGCGCGGATGTCGTCGACGTCGAGGTAGATCACCGGCGCCGTCTCGGCGTGCTCACGGAGCAGGGCGAGCCATCGGTGGTTCCCGGCGAGGATGTAGCCCGTGGAGCGCTGCACGATGATGGGCGAGTAGAAGCCGTTCTCGCGGATCGACTCCTCGAGCGCGTTCATGTCGGAGCTGTTCGCGTTGTCCGGGTGCTGCTGGATCGCGTCGAGGGGGACGTAGTCGATGCGGAGGTCATGCATCTCCATCGCGCTCACCCCCTCGCGTGATCCGCTTCTGAGCGTCGGCGTAGACCAGCCGGCGGAGGTAGTCGGAGCGGGTGTGGTCGCCGCGGAGCCGGTCGATCTTCGCAGCTTCCGGCTCCGAGAAGCGCACCGGGATGACGACGGTGCGCGCGTTGGGTCCTTCGGGTGTGCGCGCCATGCCTTGCATCGTACCGAATTGTCATACAGAATTGGGGACGGTGCCGTGGTGGGCACGGAATCCCCGGTCAGAGCCCATTCCTGACCGGGGATTCGCCACTCAGCGCACGATGCGAACGCCCTGCGGCGCGAACAGCAGCCTGATCCACCAGACGAACGCGAGGTAGAGCACGATCGCGACCGGCCACCACAGCAGCACGACGAGGATCGCGAGCGGATTGTGCGGCAGCCGGAACATCACCGCTCCTCGTCGGGTGCGTCGAAGTGGATCGGCTCGAACGACTCCTTGAAGCCCTCGTGGTCGGCGTCGCCGTGCCAGTCCTGCGCGGTGTAGACGGTGAAGCCGTCGCCGTTCTTGACGACGAAGTTGCCGACCTCGGCGTCGTCGTCGGTGCCCGGCAGGTGGGCGATCCACTTGTCGATGCCGTCGTCGACGAGGTGGCCGCCGGTCCACTCGACGATGTCGGCGAAGTTCTCCTCGGTGACCTCGACGATGATCGAGATCGGGTACTTGGCCCGGAACATGTGGGCGAGCTCGTGGATCATCGGTAGGCGTCCTCTCCTCGGAACACGATGGCGCGCTGCTCGGCGTCGAAGCGGTCGATGCGGCGGCGGATGACGTGCCTGATCTCGCGCAGCCCCTTCCGGCGGGCGAGCTCGCGAGAGCTGCGCCACCAGACGCCGCGCTCGATCTGGCGGAAGCCGAAGCCCTCGTCGACGTTCTCGTACAGCTCGGCGTGCCAGCCGACTCGGGCGGGCGTGAGGACGAGCGCGAATGCACTCGCCACCTGCATCGGGTCCTCGGGCGGCCCGAACGATGCGTGGAATGCCAGCTCGTTCGGGTCGGAGCCAGCAGGGGTGCTCATAGCGGTTCCTCTCTTGGGGTGTCGTCTCATTCTGACGGAGTTGTCCTCACTTTGGGGGACCCGTTGCGGGCGGTCGGTCCCCACGATGCCCGCCCCGGCTGGGCGTGGCATCCGTGTGATCACGGTCCCTCGGTGAGGGATCGTTCATGCACGACGATCAGGCCGCTGTGCTCGCGGAACACCTGTTCGAAGTTCGGCGTGTCGAACACCATCCACACGCCCTCGACCTCGACGAGCCAGTCGCTCGGGTACGCGGGGACCATCGGGCCGTCCTTCACGTTCCAGTTCGGCACCTCGAGGTAGACGCCGACGACGCTGTCCCTGCTCGAGATCGAGTTGTGCAGGCGGCCGCGCACCATCGTCGTCAGTGGGATCGCGATGTCGGAGTCGAGCAGCATGCCCGCCGTCAGCCGGATCGCACGGTGCAGCGTCGGGAGGGTCTGGACCTCCGTGAAGATGTCCTGGAACCGGCTCACGATCGGGGCTCCGACTCGGTCAGTCCGGCGACGACCAGGCAGGGATGACACGTCACCGCTCCGGCGCTGGTGCTGCCAAGCTGCCCCGGCCCGGGGCTCGCTCCGCACACGGCCACGCGGTTCACGTCGAGCAGGTGGACGACGGTGACCGTCTCCCGCCGGCCGCGCGCGCGATCGGTGATCAGCCGCTGCGTGGTCTCCCGGTTCCACCAGTCGGTGAGCTTCTCCCGGAAGTCGTCCAGCTCGGCGTAGTCCTCGGTGATCTGCTTTGTCACGGCTGCGAGCCGTTCCTGCGCGTCGGCGCCGAGTGTGCCGAACTCGTGCTCGGGGCCCTCGATCGCTTCGAGGATGCGGTTGAACAGGTCAGCCATCGGCGGGCCTCCGTGTCTCGTAGGTGGCGGCGATGAGGTCGAGCTCGCCGAGCGCGTCCCCGGTGATGGAGGTGCTGGTGACGACGATGCCGTCGTCCATGACGAGCAGCATCCACCAGTCCTCCTCGCCGGACGGGTCGGGCAGGATGCGCCACTTCCGCTTGGGGAGGACGAGCTGGTCGGTGTTCTCGACCTCGAAGACGTCCATGCCCTCGTGGAGCCGGTAGTCCTCGAACGTCGGGTAGTGCTGGTCGTCCGCGCCGGGCACGTTCGGGTCGGGCTCGAACATGAAGACGAGGTTGGCGCGCTCCCGGTTCAGCCCTTCGAGCACGTCGTCGATGGCGCCGCAGATGGCGGTGCGCTGACCGGCGAGGATGTCGTCGTCGGCGCGGAGGTCGGCGACGACATCCTGGATGGCGCGGAGGCGGCTGATCTGCAGGTCGAGGTTCTCGGTCTGTGCGGTCACGAGCGCAGCCACCCCTGGCTCCGGCGCAGCGCGTCGCGCGCAATCGAGCCCGGCTCGGCTGCCGGGCTGTTGATGACGAGGCTGCTGATCGTCCCGCCGACAGCAGCGCCGCCGAGTCCGCCCGGGCCGACGCCGCCATCGAAGCTCTGCGACGGCCGCGGCACTCCCCCCTCGCCGCGCTGGATGCGGCCGCGCGTCTGGTCGGCGCAGTTCTGCAGCTGCTTCTCGACCTTGGCGAGCAGCTTGTCGGTCTTCGCCTTCGCCTCGCGGTACACGGCGTCGGTCTTCTCGACCGGGAACTCGACGACCTCCTCTGCCGCTGCTCGCTCGGCTTCGAGTGCGGCGCGCAGCCGCTCGATCGACTTGATGGTCATCGCTTCATTCCTTTCAGCAGCTCGCGCCGCTTCCTGATCTCGCCCCGCCACACGTACAGCGGGTTGATGGTGACCGCTCCACGGAACTCCCTGGTCAGGGCACCGATCCGGTCGAGGTTGGTGACGATCTGCGACACCCGGGACGGGTGCACGCCGATCCGGTCGGCGATCTCGTTCGTCGAGTACATGGCCCGTCCCGTGTAGCTGTCGGCGACGGAGGCGATCAGGATCAGCACCGCGTTCTCCTGCGCCGAGAGCTTGAGGCCGAGTAGGTGCTCCGGGAACACCATGACGAACTGCTCGTCGACCTTGATGCCGGGGTCCTCGCCGCGACGCTTCGGCACGACAGGCTCGTGGATGATCATCGTCCGCGACTCGCCGGTCTGGGCGTCGGTGATCTCGCGTTCGAGGTTGCGGAATCGGGGCTTGGTCAAAACGTCTCCCTGATCTTGATCGGCGCGTCGCAGAAGTCGCACTCCTGCACGGTGCCAGCGGGGTCGGACTCGAGGCCGCTGTTCGTCTCGCCGCACTCGGGGCAGTCCCACTCGTACCGGGTGTAGGCGATGGCCTCCTCGACGGGCTCGGCGTCGGTCTCGGTGCTCATCACGGTCTCCATTCGTCGACGGCCGAGAAGCTCCCGCGGCCGAGCTGGACCTTGCGGCGAAGCCGCTCGATTTTGTCCTGCGTCCGCCCGTGCTGCAGCCGCCAGAAGTGGCGCTCCTCCGGGCTGACCGTCATCATGCTCATCCGCATCTCCTCGAACGAGCGCCAGGCGAGCCGGTTCAGCCGCCACACCCGCCAGCGCCGGATCATGCGGCCCTCCACCCGGTCGTCGGCGTGAAGGTGACGCGGTCGACGCCCTCGCCGGGGCACGGGTCGACGCGCCGGCCGCGGAATCGGCCGTCCGGGTCGTCGATCAGGTGCACGTGGTTCCCGGCGACGCAGGCGAGCACGGTGTTGCGGCTCGTGCGGTCGGCGGTCGTGGTGATGGTGAAGCGCTGCGCGCCCCGGGCCTGGTGCTGCTTGCAGAAGTCGCTGCCGGTGAGGCGCTTGCGCTTGCACAGCCGCCCGTTGAATGTGGTGGCCCGGCACTGGTGCCGGTCGACGTCGACGAAGGCCGGCATGAAGTCCGGCGGCAGCTCGACCACGGCTCCGGGCTGTGCGACGTCGAGGCGGTGCAGTGCGGCGCGCGCGTGCTCATCGGAGAGGACGCCGCCGTCGTACCAGGCGATCAGCTCCTTGTCGCGTCGACGCTCGGCGAGGGTGGTGACGACGGACTGGATGGCGCCGGTGAGCAGGTCGAGGTCGCGCTGGTCGATGACGGTTCGCTCGTCGACCTCGTCGGCGTCGAGCACCACCTGGCCGATGCGCTGGTCGATGGAGGAGCCGCGGACGTGGACGATGATGTCGACGATCTTCTTCTCAGCCATCAGCGCACGCTCCCGTTGATCACGACGCCGATGAGCGTGTTGAACTCGTCGATCCCCATCAGGATGCGGCGCGGCCCGCCGCTGTAGTCGGGGCTGAGCGTCGGGACGATGATCAGCGCGTCGCCTATCTCGATGCGGATCGAGTCCTTGACGTTGTCGATGATGACTGGCTTCGCGCCGAGGTCCCCGGCTCCGTTGAGGATGTCCATCAGATGTCCTCTCGCTCGTCGTGCCGCCTGCGCTCCTCGGACGTCATCAGTGTGGAGCTGAACCCCTCGGCACGTCGGGCGCGGACCCAGCCCTCGATGAAGCCATTGCGCTGCTGGTTCTTCTCGGTGTCGTCGTCGAAGACGTAGTTGCCAGCGAACACCTCCCACGCCTCGTCGAATGCTTCGCGCTCGCGGGCGTCGATCAGCTCGGCGCTGAGCACGTCGATGAAGCCGCGCACGGCGACGGTGGCTTCGGCGGCGGTCTGGTCAGGCCGGTTGGTCTCGACGGCGCGCACGCAGTAGGTGAGCGCGTTGAGGATGGCGCCGGGGTCGGTGATGCTGAGCGTGACCTTCGGCATCAGAGCTCCACCTCGCTGTCGATGGTGGCCGGCACTCCGTGGGCCGCCAGGTATCCGACTCGGATCGCGGCCCGGAGCATCTGGTCGGTCTCGTAGCTGGTGCTCGCCGGGACGGGCGCGTCGTCGGCGATCTTCTTCGCGAGGCGCTGCTGGTAGTCCTGGTACTCGGCGGCGAGCGCCTGGCTGAGCTGGTCGAACTCCGCGCCGGGTCCGACGAGCTGGTCGGTGTCCTCGCCGTTGACGCTGGCGGCCCAGAGCTGGTCGCGCAGGTCGCGGACCTTCTCCATCGGCACGGTGATCTGGATGCCCGTGTCTCCGTCTTCGGTTTCCACGAGCCATCGGGCTGTGATCTGCGGCATAGCCGTCTCCTTCCGGGTTGATGCTGGTTACAGGATACCTGTATTCCACATCAGGTACAAGGACGGCCGGTTCTGCACCCTGACCAGCCCTTTTCCCCACTTCCCCCGGATTCGCCTTAACTCTCTCCCCGTACTTTCACCAGGCGGACGACCACATCTGCGCATTCCGTATACGGTTCCAGCTGGCCCATCGCACTGGCCCCCCGATTCCGTATACGTTCTCGGCCTGCCGCACCGGGCTCGGATGCGCCGACGGTGAGCGTTGCCCCCCGAACTGGGGGTAGCGGAATCCCCACCACGGGGGGTACGCGTGGGCGCGCGACGCCGGCTTCAAGAGACCCCTTCGGTCTACCCCCGAACTGGGGGTACGGGATGGACTAGACAGGCACCCCGCATGCCGTATGGTTGACCTATCAGCCGATCCGGTAGGCACCTCCCCCACAGGGGTAGGGCGCACAGCCGGAACGGCAGGCAACTTGAGAACTACACAGCGAACGCGCACAGGGTCGGCCTAGGGTCGGCCCACCATTCCCGCAGGACGACGGGGGCGCACGGTCACCACGCATCGTGCCCCCTGTCGCCTATGCCGCATGCGCTAGGTAGGTGGCCGCTCACAGCGTCACTCCCCACAGACTCCGCTGGGAAGCGCCCAGCGGGTGAGCCTGTCCGGTTACCGGATGCGCTCACGCTTACAGCCGCGAACGTGCGGCAGATTCGGAGTAGGAACCATGAGCACGACCACCACGACCACCGAAGACACCACGGCCGCACGCAACGCGATCAAGTCTCTTGACTCCGCCGTGCGTAAGTTCGTCGCCCTCGGTCGCAGCAACGCACAGACGGCCGCGAAAGTGCAAGTGATTGCACGCGCTGTGGAGTACGGCAACAGCGTCAACGCCATCCACGCGGCAATCGCGGAAGGGATGCACGCGGCCGGGAAATTCGACGCGCCCAGTCGCGCCACTGTCGGCGCGTACGCGACCACGTACCGGGAGGTCAACGCCCTGTCGCTGGACGTGTTCGACGAGTCGCACACGGACCTCACCGCGCGAGTGTTCGCGGCCGTCTCGAACGTCAAGGGCGATATCCGGAAGGGTGTCTACGCGGCCGCGATGGCGCTTCCGGAGGGTGAGCGCGCGGCATTCGTGCTGGACACCATGCCGGTGCGCACCCCGCGCGATGAGGTCAAGACGGACGCGGCCACGGCACAGCCCGTGGAAGCCGTGGACGCCACGCCCGAAGACGTGGTGAGCCCGGCCGCTCAGCCGTCGCACCCCGCGGCCGGGGCGCTCGCCCAGTCCCTCGGACTCGCGGCGCACCACGCGGCCGACTACAGCGCAGACGAGTTGCGCGCCATCCTGTCGGCCGTGGACAAGTTCGCGGCCGCCGCCGCGCCGCTCCTCATGGCTGAGAGCGTGAGCGCCTAGCGCGCACCACGCGCGGCCCGGGTGAATCCCTCCCCGGGCCGCGCGCCCAATCCGCGCACGTGGCATGCCACCTGCGCACGCGCCCCGCGTGATAGCGCACGCGCTCCCGACTACGGCCGGGCGCGCGTGTGATACCCCGCGTATCCCTGCCCCCCGAACGGGGGACACCTCCCAACGTCGGCACCACGCCCGGCGCACGGGGGAGGACTCTCACAACCCACCACGGGCCGTCCAGTAACTGGACAGGCCGACACGAAAGGATCGGATGCCACCATGAGCGTCAACGAATGGGCCGACTGGATCGCGGAAGTCAACGCTGACCGCAGCGAACTGGCCGACGACCCGGAGACCGCCGCACTCTCGGAGTGGGAGTAGCGCGCATGGCTGAAAGCTCTCGCCTCAACGTGCATCGTCCTCGCGGTGGTCGTCGCGTCCTACGTGCCCGCCGCGCTCACGCTGCTGCGGTACTGGCCGCGGTGACCTCCCACGCCTCCCTCGAACGGGAGCGGCGCATCCTGGCCGCACTCAACGCATGAGCGACCGGGACCGGCTCACGCCCACCGAACGGCGTCGCCTGCTCAACCTCGCGGCCGCAGTCTGCCTCCTGGTAGCCTCCGGCTTCATCCCCGCCATCTTCGGGATCGTCCAGTAACTGGACGCCCAACACGAACGGAGTCAACACGTGAACACCCTCAAGCGCACCACCATCACCGCGTCCCTCGTCGGGATCGCGCTCGGCGCCGCACTCGTCGGCTCCATCGCCGCGGCCGACCCTTCCGCTGCGCCCACCACGCCCACCGTCGTCACCACGGATGCGCCCGACATCACGGTCAACCCGTGCGACGCCGCACCCGTCCCGGACACCCGGACCGACGTGTGCGCCACGCCCGACGGCCAGCTCGTCCCGACGCCCACGCCCAGCGCGCCGGCCACCGCACCGGAGGAGTCTGTCACCACGCCGGATGCGTCCAGTAACTGGACGGCACAGCCGCTGCCCGCGACGGTCAACACGCCGACGCCGACGCCGACCACGGGGAACCCGTCGTACGACAACCCGCGTGAGTGCGCCCCGTGGATGAGCCCCGGATGGGCGAACGCCTCCTGCCTCTGGGACATGCCGAACCCCGGCGGCACCCTCGTGCTCAAGGCGTGCGAGCAGGAGGACTCCGATAACTGCTACTGGGATGCGACGATCCGCGGCAACGGCCAGGGGCGCAGCTTCATCAACATCCGCGGCCACATCTTCTTCGAGGACGGCAAGTGATGGGCGGCGTGGCTGAACGCCTGCTCGTCAAGGCCGCGGACCAGCAGCTGCCGAACCAGTTCGCCCTCGCCCCGTACGTCGGCCGCACGGTGATCCTGAGCACCACCTCGCGGCGTCACGACAAATGGGAGACCCATCACACGGTGGGGAAGCTCGTCGGCTTCGTCCTCGCGCCGCTGCTCAAGACGCCGACCCTCACCATGTGGATCGCGCCCACCGGAAAGGGCGAGATCACCATCCACCCGGCCGACGAGTTCACCATCGAGCTCGCGCCAAGCTTCGAGCACGTCCAGTAACTGGACAGCCCCGCCGCGTCACAGGGACGCAGCACCACGCCGGTTCGAGCCCGGCGCGGGGCCCTCACCACCCACCACGGAAGGAGCGCGCCATGAAGCGCGACATCGAGACGCCCCACGGCGTCGTCCACGTCAAGGGCAACGGCCACAAGCGGCCGCTGCTGAGCTACCTCGAAGCGCGGCCGCGACTGGACCCGACCGACTTCGACTACATCGTCGAACTGGGCGAGTGCGAGGGCCACGAGTCCCTCGACGGTGCGCACTTCGGCGAGACCGTCTACTGCGACGGTTCCTGCGTCGGCACGCCCGACGAGTGGCACGACCGACGTCTGTTCGAGTACCGGGGCTCCTGGTACGACCTCTACGACGGCTTCGAGTTTCGGGACGCCCCATCGTGGATCACGGATGCCGGTTATGAGGCGTGGCAGACCGAGAGCGCGTTCTCCGCGGTCATCGTGCGCCACACCGAGCCGTACTTCGGCGACCGCAAGCTCATCGACGACGGTGACTCGATCGTCGTCGGATACGCCCACTGGTGACCGTCCAGTAACTGGACACGACGAAAGGACCCACCACATGTTCACCGTCAAGCAGGCCGAGCAGCTGCGCGACGACGTCAGCGCCGCCATCGAGGGCGGCCAGCACCGCGACGTCAGCGCCGCCTACCTCGGCATCCACAAGCTCGTCGAGGACGCGCAGAACGACGCCGAGAACACCCGCATGGCGATGTTCGGCCGCGGCGTCGTCTCCATCCTCGACGGGCAGGAGTGGGACGGCCACGCCTGGTCCGCGATCTCCGACCTCGCCGAGGCGCTCAACATCACCTTCGCCGACCCGTACGAGGCCGACGACGACGAAGACCCGGCCAACTCGTGAACATCACCGTCCCGGAGCCCACCGTCCCGCAGGTCGTGAGGGCTGCGCTCCCCATCGTGAAGCGCCTCAAGCAGCGTGACGCCGACTACTGGGAAGACCGGCGCGTCAACGGCCGATCGAACTACTGCCACCACGGGCACTTCGTCGGCGACCCGTACGGCCCGGACTACATGTGCGGGATGTGCGAAGACGGCATCACCACGTACGAGGAGGCGATCGAGGAGGCGCGCGTCGTCGTCCAGCGCCGCCTGGCTGCAGTGGCCTGCCTGTTCAAGCTCGACCAGCTGCGCGTCTTCGACCAGCACGAGGTGGACGAGCTGCGCGACGCGGTCTCGATCCGCATCACCCAACGTCTCTACGACGGCGTCCAGTAACTGGACGCAGGAAGGAGCATCGCCATGTTCGAGGCGATCATCAACACACCCGGCTACCTGCCGGAGGCCGACGAGCCCGCCGTCTTCCACTCGGCCCGGGATGCGTGGGAGTACCTCGCCGACGAGCGCCGTGATGCGGAGGACTCGGCCATCGACATCGACGACGCCGAGCCGTTCGAGGGCTACAGCGCCACCGTCAACACGTTGGAGTGCTTCGCCCGCGGCGAGTGGGACCCGGCGCTCGGCGCGTCCGACGACGATGGGACCGGCGTGGTCTACGGCTCGACGCCCGGCTACGACGGCGACCACGACCTCGGGAAGGCGTACAGCGTCGTCGTGGCCGAGCCGCTCGACGTGTGGCTGCTCATCGAGGACGGCCAGGAGGAGTCGACGTGCGAAGCGAACACGTGGCGCGTCGAGGGCGGCTTCCGCGTGCAGTGGTACCACACCGGCGTCGGTCTCGTGCACAACGTCGACTTCGACACCCACGAGGAGGCCCAGAAGTGGCTCGAATCGCAGGGCTACCAGGACTTTTCCTCCTGACCATCACCCACCACGGCGTCCAGTAACTGGACGCGGAAAGGAGCCAGCATGGCTCGCAAGATCACCCTCGAGCCCGTCATCGAGCGGGAGTGGCTCAAGTTCCAGCCCGTCCGCGTCGAGTCGAGCATCGCCGCCGGCTTCCGCGTCGGCTGGATGGACTTCGAGAACGACGAGGGCCTCAAGTTCGACGTCTCGTGTGGCGCCGGTGTCGGATCGCCGTACCTGATCCTGTCGCTCGACCACCCGGACGTCGGCCACGTCGAGGAGGTCGTCGACATCCGCGCCATCGTCAACGAGTGGGTGAACGCGGCCATCGCCGCCGGTCCCACGCCCAAGATCGAGGAGTAGAGCATGGCCCACATCCTGGACGACGCCGCCGAGGTGGCGCGATTCGTCAGCATGAAGCACGCCGCCGACGGTGGCGCGTACGCCGAACGCACACTCGCCGCGGCGAAGCGTGTCCTCGACGCCGAGCTGCGCCGTGCGCACTCCGTCGAGCTGACCATCAAGATCAGAGTCGCGACCGACCCGAACATCCTCTGCAACGACACGGAGGACGTCGGCCACGCGCTGCGCCGCCTCGTCGACAAGTGGGGCGAGGACGGGCGCGTCGAGTTCCAGCCGGGCGAGGCGGGCGTCATCTACGCCGACGACGGCAACGACTGCGGCACCTGGAAAGCCGAGCAGGCCGACCACCACACCATCTTCGGAGGAGACTTCTGATGAGCACCATCCAGCGTCCAGTTACTGGACGACCGAGCCTCTGGCGCGAGTTCATCGCCGCGCTGTGGGAGGGCTTCGCTGGCATCGGCCGGAGCGTGCGATGATCGCCCCGATCTACCAGCACCACCGCGGCGACAGCCCCACGTGGGCGGCACTCGTCGACGCGGCGAACCTCGAGCACGACGGCGACTGGCCGGTCGTGCAGGTGAGTCTCGCGTCCGGCGCTGAGCTCGTGGACTGGCAGGAGAAGCTGGTCGACGAGGTCATCTACGCGCAGGACCACGGCGACGGGCAGTGGCACCTCGACTACTCGACCGACGCCGACTACGCGGAGCACTGGGATCTGAACGATCACCTGTACGAGCCCGCGAACATCATCACCCCGGGCATGCTCAACGGCCTGTTCGGGGAGGAGCTGGCCGCCGGTGCGACCGTGCGCTTCCAAGCCGTCGTCGTGGACACGTACGACTGCGAGGACTGCCATGGTCAGGACGACGATGAGAACGCCGGGCAGGAGCCGGTCGGCTTCTGCGACCACACCCTCGGATGGGCCCTGATCTGGGCCGTCCGCGAACCCGAGACCGTCCAGTAACTGGACAGGAAGACATGACGATGACGCTCGACATCAAGACGCAGGTCACCTACCTGGGGCTGCGCAAAGACCCGCCGGCCGGCCGCGACAGCAGGCCGTGGGAGCACCACGCCTACAACGTGCTGCTCACCTTCGAGGGTCGCAGCTTCGACTTCACGTACAAGCAGGGGACCGCCCACCACCGCGAGCCGGAGGATGCGTGGCGCGACCGGCGCTCGTTCGCGGTCCCCTCGTACATCAAGAACGAGCCGCGAGGCACGAACCCGACAACGGGGCTGGCTCAGTACCCGTACCACATCCGCAAGCGGTTCCACGAGGAGCGCGACGCCGCGATCGTGCAGGGTGCGCTCGCATCCATCGTCAGCGACATCGAGCTGTTCGACGACTACAGCGACGACGAGCTGGCGCAGGAGTACGAGATGCTCCCGTCGAAGATCGGCGAGGCGCGAGCCCACGTGGCCCGCGCCAAGCAATTCCTCGGCCACCACCTGACCGAGTTCCTCAACACCTACCGGGAGGAGTGACATGGCACAGCACGACGAGCCGATCGACTGGTCGGCCGACACGCTCGACAGCCGCGACATCGAGGGCCGCGTCGAGTACCTCGAAGGCGAGATCGCGATCGACGACGAGACCCGCGAGGAGCTCGTCGAGCGCTCCGCGGGCTACACCTCGGACGACCTCGAGAACGCCGAGCTGCCGACGCCGTACCTCGACGACGACGAGCGCGCCGAGCTGATCGAGGAGCTGACCAAGCTCAAGGAGTTCACCGCCTACAGCTCCGGCTACTCCGGCGACTGGCGCTTCGGGACGACGCTCATCGCCGATGACTACTTCGTGGACTACGCGAAGGAGTACGCCGAAGACATCGGTGCGATCGACGAGGAGGCGCGCTGGCCCGCCAATCACATCGACTGGGATGCGGCCGCCGACGACCTGCGGACGGACTTCACCGCCGTTGAGGACCCCGACGGGAACACGTGGTGGGTGCGATGAGCGAGGTCGAGGAGTACCACGTCACCGTCACCGGCCCGGTCACGCAGGAGACGATCTTCGAGGTGCTCGAAGGCGCGGACCTGTACTGGGTCACCGAGATCGAGGCGAACACCAGCACCGGCGAGGTCAAGCTCGCATGGTGGGATGACGGCGAGCGCTGGCAGCCGCACGACCTCGGCTTCGACCGCCCGTTCAAGCCGGGCGAGACGGTCGAGCTGCGTGAGGGCTACACGATCAAGCTCAACGCGAAGGCGCTCACCTGGAAGCAGCTCGCCGACGGGCTCGGGAAGATCGCCCGGGGCGACATCACAAACGACGAGTACCAGATGCGCGCGGCGCTGAACCTGATCGTCAACCGGGACGAGGCCGACTGGGACGCCTGGACCGGAGAGATGATGCTGCAGGCAGCCATCTTCGGGCACCTCGAGTTCGGGTGACTTTCGTCGGCCCGCAACATCGCTCAACCGTCCGGCCATGACGGCGGCATCCAGTTACTGGACAGTCGAAAAGATGGTCGACACCACAACGAAAGTACGGCCGAAAGATGGCCGGGACGCGACCCGAACGCGGCCCGGCCAGGCGGCCTCCACCCCGAAGGGCAGTGACGTGAGCACCGTGAAGAATCCTATCCGAGACCGTCAGGGACAGCTGACCAAGACGGCCCTGCTCAGCGGACTCTCGGATCAGCGAGCATGGCTGAGCGTCGGCATGAACCACCACCTCGTGAAGCTGCAGTACAACCCGCACAACGAGAAGTACGTGGTCAGCTACAGCATCCTGACCAGCGACCAGAAGCGGTCGCTCCGGGACGAGTCGCGCTCGTTCCCCCGAACCCGTGACGGGCTGAACGCAGCCCGTCTCCACTTCCGCACAGCTGGCCGGCCGGGATGCTGGCCCGACCCGAAGGAGCTTTCCTGATGAGCGACACGATCGAAACCCTGCGCCTCGACGAGACCCACCGCGTGCTCGTGAAGGCGGACGACAGCCCCACGTGCCCTCGCGGCGACTGGGAGATGGCGACCGGCGCCCTCACCGTGCGCGGCGACTCCCGCAGGATGGACGTGCCCGCCCTCTACGACTTCCCCGGCAACCTGCGGGACGCCGACGAGCGCCTGTACGGGCTGCGGCGGCCGTCCGGGTGGGGCGCGGAGGACGCCGTGATCCGGTGGGCTCGCATCTTCCACGACATCGAGCTCGAGTACGTGGACGGCACCTACTGGTGGGTCGACCCGACCAAGTTCGCGAACGAGTGGAAGCCGGTCGGCACCTTCCACGGCACGCCGCTCTACACCTTCGACGCCGCTCGCCGACTGATCACGGCCGCCGAGGCGCAGCACCACATCATCGAGGGCGAGCGCGCCACGTACCAGCAGTGGGCCGCCGGTGAGGTGTACGGCCTCGTGGTCGAGGAGCTGCGCGTCGAGGGCGCGAAGGTCGGCGTGGACGACGACGGCAACCCGGTCATCGTCAACGCGGACGAGCTGGACTTCGAAGCCTGGGAGGAGATCGAGGCCGTGTGGGGCTTCTACCTCGACCTCTCCGACGACGACGAGGTCATCCGCGAAGCGAAGGGTCTGTACTGATGACGATCAACATCCCGGGCGAGGAGCCCGTCGGCTACACGTGGCGGGCCGAGAACTGGGCCGCCGACCGCATCATCGAGGGCCTCGAACAGGCGCCCATCGAACTGCCGACGTTCTACGGCGGCGAGCCGGTGGGCGTGCTGATGAAGCACATCGCCGAGCTGAACGGGATCGACTACGACAACCCCTACAGCTACGACTCGGACGACTTCCCGAAGCCGATCTACGCCGACCAGCTCTCGTGCTCCGACCAGGAGTGGACCGAGCTGGCCCCGTCCCACACGTTCGAGTTCCTGCCGCGCGAGGACGGCGTGGCTCATTGCATGCACTGCGGCATCGAGGAGTTGCCGCGAGAGAGGAGCAACCCGTGAGCGAACAGGTCACGCTGACCACGCCGGAGGGCGTCACCTTCCGGCCCATCATGCACATCAAGCAGGAGAAGGTGCAGCTGGGCGACGACATCGACCCGGAGGCACCCTACGAGGTGACCGAGCTGATCGTCGGCGTCGAGGTGAGCATGCCCGACGGGCAGAAGCACACCGTCAAGCTGATCCCGTCCACCGCGACCGACGAGGGCTACGGCCACGGCAACGTCTTCGTCTACGTGGACGACGAGGCGGTGTCGCACTTCGCGTGGGAGGCAGCGCCGTCCAGTTACTGGACGGTGACGGCTGCCGCGGTGCTCGTCGATCGCAAGATCAGCGCGGGGAAGCTGCTCATCTGGTGGGTCGACGACTCGACCCACGAGGAGGGCTTCTACGACGACGGCGAGTTCGGCCCGCTGTACTTCGACACCATCGCCGAGGCCGAGCGGGAGCTGTCCGCCGGCCGACCCGAAGACCGGAAGTACCGGTACATCATCAGCACCGCCGCCGAGCGGGGATTGGACTAGATCATGGCAGGCATCGCACGGGAGTACCCCGAGGACTACGAGCAGCGGGTCGAGGATGTGTTCGACCGCGCCGACGACCGGGCGTACACGAGGGCGCAGATCGCCGCGGCTGAGGCCGCCGAGCGGATGACGCCGGAGGAGATGGCGGCCGAGGACGCGCGGCTGCAGGACGAGGCGCTGCGTCGCGCCGAGATCGAGAGCGGCTCCGAGTGGGAGCCTGAGGGGGATGACTGATGGCCGACTTCCCCATCACGTTCGGGCAGCAGTACGGGTCCGCGATCTACGGCGCGGACCCGCACCCCGTCCTCGACATCTACCAGGCGAAGGACGGCTACCTGATCGTCGAGGCCGACACCCGGCAGGAGGCGCGCGAGAAGGCGTTCAATGCGCTCGGCACGGCGTGGGCGTTCGACTACGAGAAGGTCGAGGACCTCGACCCAGAGAAGCGCGGATGGTATCCGCTCGGCGAGATCGCCCGCATCCTGCGGGACGGCGAGCTCGTCGTGTGGAAGCGAGAGGAGAAGCAGGCATGACGGACCAGTTCGAGCTGTTCAAGGACGTCTTCGTGACCATCGTCACGCAGGACAACACGATCGTCGTCGGCCACGTCGGGCACGACGCGAGCCGTGTGCAGGCGGCCGAGGGCCCCAGCGCGAACCGCGCGTGGGACATGATCGGCGCCATCGGCGAGGCCCTCGGGCACGACTCGCTGTTCGCCGACGTGGACGCGCTGCGCGACTCCATCGACGAGATGATCCCGTGGGAGGGCGAGGGTGCGCTCGATCTCGATCGCATCGCGAACGACCTCGGGCTCAAGGAGTCGCAGCACCCGGCGCTGCAGCGCCACCTCAACGCGATGGTGAAGCAGGGGCGTCTGGCGAAGACGGACAGCGACACCTACTTCACCCCGCTGCACTACACCCGGGAGGGCTGATGCCGTACATCTTCCGACCGCCCGCGGCCGCCGTCGGCTTCTCGTGGAAGCTCGAGGACGTGCTCGCGTGGCTCGCCCCGGCGCGGACACAGCTGGGCCTGTACGGGGCGCGCGAACGCAAGCTCGGGGCGACGGTCACCGTGCGCAGCTTCGTCCACCCGGCGAGCGAGACGTACGTCCGGGTCACGCTCTACGAGACCGACATCGCCCGCATCTACGAGGACCGTGTCGAGGTGGGGGCGGTGGACTCCGAGCAGCGACAGGCGACCCGCTGGTGGATCGAGCAGATTCTCTACTCGAACTGCGGGTACGGCGTCGTCTTCTCAAGGGACTTCGCCTACTACGTTCGCAAGTCGTACGGGCGGGACGGCTCCGTCGACATCCCGATCAACAACGTCACCTTCAGGAGGACCGAACGATGAACCTCACCCCGTACGACACCGGCGAGATGCTGGAACCGAAGCTCTACGTCACGTCGACGGCGGGAGTCACCGCCTCGAACCGCGGCGACTTCGGCAAGGTGGACTTCGAGAACGACGAGAGCGCGACCGTGCTCACGATGTCGGCGTTCCCGTCGTCGATCCACGACGAGACGATCGTCGTGCAGATCGACACCGACGGGCTGGTCGGGCGCAAGCTGATGGTCGTCGTGAACGACGGCCCGGCGCTCTGCCACTTCGACCCGGAGACGGAGGAGCCGCCGATAATCGCGGCGCAGGACTTCGTCCGCAAGGAGATCACCGCCGCGGCGACGATGGGCGGGGACGCCTGGAAGGCGCTCGCCCGCATCGCTGAGCACGTCGGGATCGACGTGCGCTACGCCGCCGACGGCACCCCGTACCTGACCGAGACCATCCGCTGACCGTCCAGTAACTGGACAGCGAGGAGAGCATCATGCAGAACGTCATCATCTTCCACCAGGAGAGCGAAGGCCCCGACCTCAAGAGCCCGTGGCCGGTCGTGTTCGCCGCCACCGGGGACGCGCACGCCGTCGAGCTGGTGTCCGGCCGCCCGGACGCCGACCACATCATCGGCTTCTCCGAGCCCGGCCACTACGAGATCAGCGTGCTCGCCGGCCACGTGTTCGAGGACCCGTCGCAGATCGTCGGCCTGACGCCGGTGTTCTCGGACGGGGGCTTCTTCTCGGATACCCGGAAGGTCGTCGGGGCGCGCTTCTGGGACGGCACCGAGGAGGGGCTCGTCCGCCTGCGGGAGCGGGAGGCCGAGTACCGCGCCGCGTTCCAGCGCATCGACCGGAGCCGGGGCTGATGGCCGAGATCACCACCCCGGCCGAGCGCGTCGCCCGAATCCGCACGGCCCTCTCCCACCTGGAAGACGCCGAGAAGGACTACCAGGAGGCGTGCGCGGACGAGGAGCGCACCGGCAGCCTCGACATCGACGCGGCTGAGAACTGGGACGACGCTCAGCTCAACGCGCTGAACGCGATCCTCGCCGACCTCGACCCGCTGCTCGAGACGCTCGAATACCAGTGGGGCTTGCGGGCGTGAGCCGCACGCACTACGACTGGCCGGGCGTGATCGAACGCCTGGCCGCGACGCCGAACGTGTGGGTGATGGCGCTGCCGAACGTGCCCGCCCGGACGGCGAAGATCGTGCGGCTGCGACAGCATCCCGCACTCCGGCGCGAGGACGGCGTCGTCGAGGTGTCGCTGCGGAACGTCTGGCATGACGACCGTGAGCGACCCCGCGGCGACCTGTTCTTGCGCTGGGTTCCACATACTGTAAGCTAAGGTTCTCACCACACACCAGGAGGTAGGCGATGACCGCCACCCGCAAGCGGAACATCAAGATTCCGACCGACTTCAACACGAAGGTCCGCATGGCCGCGCTCGGCACCGGCATCGCAGCGAAGGACGTCTACAGCGACGCCATCGCGGAGTACGCGGCCGGCACTCCCACACCGGCGCCGCCGAAGCCCGACGTCGTGAACCTCAACGTGGACATCGACGACGACACGTGGGACGCCTTCATGGAGCGGGTCACCGCCGAGGGGCTGACCGTGTCCGAGGCGATCTGCCAGAGCGTCAAGCTCCCGGTGTCCGCATGAGCGAAGCCGTCCCCCTCGTGGGTGACGGCTTCGCACTGAGCAACCCGGAAAGGAACTCAGCGATGCCAGAGTACAGGAGCTGATGCATGGTCTGGTTCAAGGTAGACGACCAGCTCCCGGTCTCGAAGAAGTTCCACCGCCTACCTCCCGACCTTCGCCTCCCGGCGATGGGTCTCTGGGTGATCGTCGGCGCGTGGTGCTCCGGCCAGGAGAACGACGGGATCGTCCCCGACCACATGGTCCACGCATGGGGCGGCACCGACGAGCTTGCCGCGGCACTCGTCAAGGCGGGCTTCTGGAAGCCGCACGACGCGGACCCCGACGATCCCGGCTACGAGTACCACGACTGGGACGAGTGGCAGCCGACGGCGGACGAGCTCGAGGAGAAGCGACGGCAGGGGCGTGAGCGCGTGGCGAAGGCCCGCGAGAAGAAGCGCCTCGAACGTGAAGCGCTGGAACGGCAGCGTCAACAGGAGGAAGACGCTGAGCGTAACGCAGGTGTAACGCGTTACTCACGCGAGAGTAACGCGGGTGTAACGACTACCCCGACCCGACCCGACCCGACCCGACCCGACCCGTCCACTGAGTCTTCGACTCAGTCAGGCGACGACGGACGACGGATCGCGGCGCAGGTGCGCACGGCGTTCGACAGCGTGTGGCAGTTCTGGCCGAGACAGGAGCACAAGCAGGAGGCGCTGGTCGCGTTCTCCGGCGCGGTGCGCAAGCTGGGCGTGGCGAAGGCGACGCTCGCGGTGAAGCAGCACGGCGAGGCGTACGCCGCATCCGGCCGGGCGCAGCAGTTCATCCCCGGGCTGGCCCGGTGGCTGGAAGCTGAGCGCTGGGAGGAGCCGCTCGTCAGCCCCGAGAAGGAGCGCGAGTGGCTGACACCGGCCGAGCGCAACGTGCGCAAGATCGAGGCCGAGCGCGAGGCGATGGCGCGCGGCGAGAAGACGGAGGTGCAGGCGTTCCTGTCCTCCGCGACGAGCAGGAAGGAGATCGGAGCATGAACACCGAGGAGGCACTGAAACTGCTGACGGTGATCTCGCAGTTCGACGGGCGCACGGTCTCGACGGACATGGCGGCCGCGTGGGCGTTCGCGCTCGACGACATCGACCCGCAGGATGCGCTGATGATGGTGCGCACGCACTACCGCAGCGAGCGCCGGATGTACCCGATCCGGCCGGGCGACCTCGTGGACATGTCGAAGCAGCACGTCGAGACCTCGCGGTGGCTGCTGGCGCACGACGTCCGCGCCGCGAAGGGGTACGGGCTGATCAGCCGCGACCACCCGGAGACCTGGCCGCTGCCGACGAGCGTGGAGACGCAGCTGCTCGCGATCCGCACCCGCATGCAGGAGGCGGCCGGCGAGCTGGACGCAGGCTCTCCACCTGTGGACAACCCTGTGGACAACTTCGGTGTCCGACCTCGTGCCCTGGACTGACGGGCTCGAGCTTCCCTCCGACCATGCGTTCTCGATCTGGCTTGCGATGCTCGACCCGGAGGAGGTGATTCGCAGCACGAGTCGCCTGCCGTACGCATCGCCGGAGGAGGCTCGGGCGTATTCGGCACGGAGCGCGGAGCGACGGGGTCGCCTGCGCGACGGGAAGACTCCTAGGTCTTACCCACTGATCTGACAACCCGACGCCTTAGACGGGCGTACAGCGCGTCCAGTTACTGGACGCAGAACGGAGCACCATGACGAACCCATTCGACCCGAACCTCGCTGGCATCTGGGGGGACATCGGCATCAGCCCGAGCGACCTCGGGTGCGTGATGCTCGATCTCAAGTTCGCCCGGCCGGAAGCCTTCGAGCCGCTGCTGCGCGAGATGGAGCAGGACGCCTACGTGGCGAAGGATGCCGAGCGCATCCCGTGGGTCGACGGCATCGAGGAGCGGCTGCACGTGACCGTGCTGTACGGCCTCACGATCGACCCGAACAACCACGGCCAGGCCGTCGAGACTCTCCTCTCGCACGGCGGCCACCTCGACTCCGTGCAGCGGCACGGGCTCTACATCAACGGCCCCGAGGCGTTCGAGTCGAACATCCCCGGCGAGGACTACTCCTGCATCGTGCTCCGCATCGGCGGCCGCGAGCTGCGCGAGATGAACCAGGCGCTGCGCCTGCTGCCGCACATCGACACGTGGCCGGACTACAAGGCCCACGCGACGCTCGGCTACGTCAACAAGCGGACCGCCGGCTACTGGATCGAGCGCATCAATCAGGTGCTCAACACCTCGTCCACCCTGCCGCCCGTGTCGAAGCTCGAACTCGTCGACGTCAACCTCGGCAAGGAGAAGCCGTGGCTGTGAGTCGTCGGCGCCGCGCGATCCTGAACGCCCGGACTTCGGCCGCTCTCCGCAAGGAGGCGCTCTCCGCTGAGGACGCAGCAACCTTCTGGCAAGAGCGGGCGGCCGACGCGCGGAAGGAGACGAACGACTGGGCGTACAAAGCTGGCGCGTGGACGGCCGTAGCCGAGAAGATGCACTCCGAGGCTGAGAAGCTTGCTCGACGACGAAAGGATCGACAGCGAATTGCCGAACTCTGGGAGCGCCTCACCGCCGGGCTCTGAACCCACCGTCTCACAGATGCTGAACTACATCGGCTGGGACGGCCGGGCCTGGTACAAGCTCACCCACGAGACCCACCACGACAACATCGACGAAGCGCGCAAGACGCTCGTCAAGGTGTACGAACTGCACCGCGACCACAAGGAAGGACCCGCAAGTGAACGGTGACACCGAACCCGAGAAGGTCGGCGACCGCCGGGTGATGCGCCCGAAGAAACGCATCCCCCTCGGTCAGAAGGCGTACGAGGCGCTGCGGAACGAGGCGATCCGCCAGGGCGCGCTCGCCGACTTCCGCGCCACGTACGAGGAGGCCGAGCCGCAGGGCGAGAAGCTCAAGCCGGTCGTCTACCTGAACCGCAAGGCGCGGCGGGCGGCGAAGCGGCGATGACCGAGATCGTCCCCCAGCTGGGGCAGGCAGAGACGTGGACCGACCGGAAGGGGGTGACGCGACCGCTGTCCGAGATGGACCCGCACCACCGCGAGAACACGATCCGGTTCCTCGAACGGCACGCCGAGCGCCTCCACGACGCCGAGCACTTCGGCATCCTGGCTCACATGATGGGAAGCCACGGCGAGGTCGCGGAAGACCTGCTCGACACGATGCTCATCCAGATGGAGGACGAGGACCCGCTGATCTGGCTGAGCGGGAAGCCGCTCTACAAGGCGATGCGGAAGCTGGTCGAGCACGACCGGGCCGAAGGCATCCTCTGATGGACATCGGCTACACGTACGGCGGCACCCACTGGGAGCACGCCGCGATCTACCTGCCGCCCGGGATCGAGCCCCCCGAGGACTTCGAGGGGATCGACCCGGACACAGGGCGGCGCATCCAATTCGTCCGCCTCTCCGACCGCACCCTCGCCTGCGAGAAGGTGCTCATCGCGAAACAGGAGAAGAAGTCGATCTACCGCGGATGCGGCAACTTCGAGTGCCACCGTATCCAGCTCGGCAAGTGCAGCTGCGGCTCGCACAGTGACGCCGAGGCGCGACCGCAGCGCGCCGAGCCCGGGGAGCCCGCATGGTTTCCGCCCATGACCACCGACCAGGCGCGCCGCGCCGCCGAACGCACACTCGCCCCGTGAAAGGACAGCCCGTGAGCAACGTGAGCCCCATCCGCCCGAACACCGCCCTGCAGCTGGACCCCGACAAGCTGCCCGACGTCGGCGAGCGCCGGTTCTGGCGGGTCGAGCACCAGCCGAAGTCGCGGGCCACGCCCGTCAAGGTGACGCTGCTGCAGCGGATGCCCGGCACCACCCTCAACAGCATGGCGACGGTCCTCTCGTACGAGAACTGCATCGCCACCCCCGAATCCATCTACGAGGCGGCCGAGAAGGTCGCCATCCGAGCACTGCACGTCGACGAACTGGTCGGCGACTACGAAGGGAGCACCCGATGAGCACCACCTGGAAGCCCGAGATCACCGAGGAGGTCGTCGAGGTCAAGGCGAAGCCGGTCGTGACCAACCTGCCCGAGCCGGGCACCCCGATCCGCGCCACCCGCGGCAACGGCGTGCTGTACGGACGGTTCAACAACCCCGCAGACTCGAGCGGGGAGATGAAGGGCTACTGGCTGCGCCTCGAGGACGTCGACGGGAAGCGCCCGGAGCAGCTGATCTGGTTCCCCGACAACTGGGAGACCGAGCTGCTCACCGAGGACGAGTACATCGCAGCGACCGCCCCGGCGGCGCGGCCGGCGGAGGTCATCTGATGCCCCTCCCAAAGAACGAGACCATCATCGGCCAGATGATCGTCGTCGTCGACCTCGTCGAGGGCGAGATTCACGACCGCAGTGGAAACGTGGAGGAGCGTTACCTCGCGACGCGATTCCGCCATTCGACGATCCTCAATGCCGACGGCCCTGACCGCGACCTGGCCGAGGAGTTCGTGGCCGCGGTCCGGGAGCAGGATGACCTGGATGCCGACAGTGCCATCGAGTCGGCCATCTACTTCGTCCACGACTACGAGAACGGGAAGCTCTGATGCCACTGACCACCGGTAACAAGTACGTCGCGATCCACGACCGCTACGACACCGACGAGGACACCGGCCTAGTCGTCGAGGTGAAGATCGACCGCGTCGATCACGAGCAACTCGGCGCGTGGGTCGCCCGGATGAACGACCGCGACCAGGCCGCCGTCATCGACGGCCTCGCCACCGGCCTGCACGCCCTCGGGCACAACGGCAGCATGCAGATCGCCTACCTCGTGCAGGAGCTTCGGAAGTCCCCGGCGCAAGCTCAGATCGAGTGGCTCATCACCGAGCTCTACGAGCAGTGGACGGAGGGCTGAGATGCCGTACGCCGAGAAGACCAGCGTCTCCTCCATCCAGTCGCGCGCCGACATCGAGAAGCTGCTCGTGAAGCACGGCGCCACCCGGTTCGGCTACATGAACGACGACACCAGCGCGTCCATCGCGTTCGTTCTCAGCGACCGCCAGGTGCGCTTCACCATCCCACTCCCGTCGCGGAACGACCGCGAGTTCACCCACCACTCCCGCGGCGCGCGGACGGCGTCGGCCGCCGAGGAGCTGTACGAGCAGGCCGTCCGTCAGAAGTGGCGGGCGCTCCTGCTCGTGACGAGGGCGAAGCTCGAAGCCGTCGAGGCGGGCATCTCCACGTTCGACCAGGAGTTCCTGGCGCACATCGTCATCGGCCCCGGCGGCGAGACCTTCGGCCAGCGGATGATCCCGCACATCGAGGAGTACGCCCGGACGGGCAGGTTGGAGTTGGAGGCGTGACGAACACGGACATCTTCGAGCTCGAAGTGGAGGCGCGCGCGTCGATCGACGCCGCGCCGGCCGCGACCGAGTCGACCGTCGACTTCCTCAAGCGGGTCGTCGAGACGACGCAGTACGCGAAGAAACTCGAGTACATCCTGTCCGAGCTGCCGATCGTCTACGAGGAGGAGTTGGGCGGCATGACCGCCTACTTCACCCCCGATCAGCAGGTCCGATACAGCAGCCATGCGGCAACCGGCGCGCTCGGCAATGCGCTGCGCCGACTGCGCAAGGACGCGGAGGTCGAGGAGCCATGATCGACCACCTGATTCTCGACCTCATCTTCGTGCTCGCGGTCATCATCGTCGTCGTGCTGATCCTCAGGTTCGCGCGGCCGCGGCGCTGGCCGGAGGCGCCGACGGTCGACGGCATCGACGTGCGCTACGTGCTCTACGTCGGCCCGTTCCGCAACGCGATGGAGTGGGCGAAGCGTAGCCGCTTCCGGTCCGGGCAGATCATCCCGATCGAGCGCGCCGACGAGCTACTGTGGGGGCGTCGAGGGCCCATCGCGGTCGTGACAGAAGACGGCTACCTCGAGAGCCTGCCAACCCGGGAGAGAGAACAAGCACTCCACGCGATCCAGAGAGTCGAGGCGATCAACGTGGTCACGTGGAGCGAGCAGGGAGGAGATGATGCGGCGTGAAGACGTCAATGCAGTGGGCGATGGAGGACGCGGTCCGCGTGAAGTTAGAGGCTTCGGTCTCACCGCTGATCGAGTTCGCGAAACAGGTGGTGAAGGCGATGCGCCCCGTGCTCGAGGCGCTCGCCGAGGTGGCGCGGAGGTTCGTGACGGCGATGGCTCAGCTGCAGTCGAGCCGCGCGGCCACGGTCTCGCCTACGCACCCCGCGTTCCCTGGCGCGGGTTCAGCAGTCGCCGCCGAGCAGCACAGCGCGCTTGGGCGGATTGGACAGCCGGGTCGTCGCTGGCGGGGACGCCGATGACGCCCGCCTTCCACGCCGGATTCACGCTCGGCTACAGCTGGGCGCGGAAGGGCGCTGTCCAGTAACTGGACACGACGAAGCCCCCGGGCACTGGTCCCGGGGGCTTCGCTCTGCCACCTACGCGGAGTGCTTCGCGGTCGCGCCGACCTTGTCGATCAGCGTGGCGCTCACGCCCGTCGGCTTCCACACGCCGAAGTGCGTCGCGACGGCGATGACGAACACGCCGCCCCATGTCACGAGCGCCGCGTACAGGTTGAACGGGTGATCGTTCTGCACCGCGGCGATCCACTCGGTGACCACGGAGGTCACCAGCGAGAGCGCCGCGAGCAGGATCGCCCGGATGCCGGACGAGGTGACCCGCGTGGTCACGATCCCCACCAGGAGCGGCAGCAGGATCGAGACGATGAAGGTCAGCAGGGAGAGGAGATCGGGCTGGAACAGGATCACTTCTTCACCTCCGGGTGGGTCTCGGCGTAGATCGCCGCGGCCTCGGGGAACACCTTCGGGTCCGGCACGTTCGACGTGTCGGTGCCGTACGCGAACTTGAACAGCAGATCCCAGTCGTACTCGTTCAGCACCTGGGCCTGCGCCGGGGCATCGCCGATCAGCTGGAACGGCGAGTAGAAGCGAGCCAGCTGGGCCTCTCCCGCGTTCGCGAACCGGACCTTGTTCGGGTCGTCGGCCGGCAGGTGCCAGTCGATCGCCACGTACGAGCCGTTCGAGGCCCGCTTGTAGAGCCGCGCGCGGCCGTCCCGTCGGATGTTGGCGCTGATCCGCGCCACGATGTCGTCTGCTGCACTCACGAGTTCGAGCTCCTCAATCTGTTCGGGGGTGAGCACCGGGGCGGTCCCGGATGCCAGGATTTGCTGTGCGCGGATGGTCACGAAGTTCAGGTCCATGCCGCCGGGGCAGGCCGTCGCATACGAGTCGCCGAACACCTGGAAGATTTCCCGGTGGCCGAAGACGGTCCAGCCGCGCGCTGGACCTTCGCGGTGTGGACGGAAGCCGTCGCGCTGAGCCCACCATGCAACCTGATGGGCGAGCGTTTCGTGGCTCGCGTCCGAGATCGTCCAGCCGTTCGTCGACTCGTTCGCGCACTCCACGGAGGAGAGGATCGAGTCGCGGTAGGCGGACGCGAGAGACCACGCCCGGTACTCCGGGTCGTTCGCGATCTTCGCGTTGCGGCCGTCCTTGATGACTCGGTTCGAGCTGACCTCGCGGCTGCCCGTCGTCTCCATCTGGATGATCTGGTCGATGTTCGTCGTGGCGCCGTGGTGCAGGACGCAGCCGACCCGCGGCCGCGCCGTGACGGGCGACTGCTGGAACGTCGAGTGCACCTCGGTTACGGGATCGGAGACGGTCATGCGGTCTCGCCCTTTCCGTTGAGGTTGTGGTCGTCCGCGCTGTACGGATCGTTCGGATCGAACAGGCGGTGGGTCAGGCCCTGCACGGCGTAGCCGCGCTCGGCGCGTGCCTGCCGTTCGTCGGCGAGCTCGTCGGTCACGGTCGACGCGTACTCGGCGTCGGCCCGGGCCTGGCGAGCCTCCGGCGTCTCATCTGTCACGGTGCTCATCTCCTTCCGGGTTGATGGGTTTCCGCATGCATCTTCGCACGCCGTGGTAACGCCCCCGGGATGTCGGTGGCGCGCGGCAGAATTGGATGGTCACACCCCGTAGAAATCAGTGTTGCGTCAAACGAAAAAGTGGCATAGCCTCATAACCAATCCCCGGAAAGGACACCCACCACATGGCAGGCGAAACCGTCATCACCGTCGTCGGCAATCTGACCGCCGACCCCGAGCTGCGCTACACGCAGAACGGCCTGGCTGTCGCGAACTTCACCATCGCGGCTACCCCCCGCGTCTTCGACCGGCAGGCGAACGAGTTCAAGGACGGCGAGCCGCTGTTCCTCCGAGCGTCCGTCTGGCGCGAGTTCGCCGAGCACGTCGCCGGATCGCTCGTGAAGGGCACCCGCGTCATCGCGCAGGGCACGCTCAAGCAGCGCTCCTACGAGACGAAGGAGGGCGAGAAGCGCACGAGCATCGAGCTCGAGATCGACGCGATCGGCCCCGACCTCCGCTACGCGACCGCCTCGGTGCAGCGCACTCAGGCGTCCGGCGCTCAGCAGCGCGGCCGCCAGCAGCAGGGCGGCCAGCGCCCGCAGCAGCAGCAGCAGGGCGGCGGCCAGGACCAGGGCTGGTACCAGCCCGGCCAGGTCGAGGAGCCGTGGGCGAACAGCCAGCCGCAGCAGCCCCAGCAGCAGGGCTACGACGTCTGGAACACGCCCGGCTCGTACAACGACGAGACGCCCTTCTAACCCACCGACCACCGGCCGCCACCTACCGTCATCCCCCCCTGTGCGGTGGCGGCCGGTCCTATCTCAGAGAGGAGAGCCATGCGCGTCGTAGGACTCGACATCTCGCTCACCAACACGGGCGTCGCGATCTGGCAGGACGGGGTGTTCGCCCAGTCCCGCAAGTTCGGCCGGAAGGGGAAGAACGACGAGACGATCCCCCAGCGCCGCAAGCGCATCCTGACCCTCGCCGATCAGGTGATGGAGATGACCAAGCCGGAGTTCGTTGCCCTCGCCTTCGTCGAGCAGCCCGCATACAGCCAGGCCGGAGGCAGCACCTGGGACCGGGCGGGCATCTGGTGGGAGATCATCGGCGGCCTCGTCGACAAGGGCGTCCCCATCGTGCAGGTCGCGCCGAACACGCTCAAGCTGTTCGCGACCGGCGGCGGCGGTGCCAGCAAGGCCGAGATGATCACCGCGGCCCTGCGGCGCCACCCGGAGGCGAACGTCATCGACGACAACACGGCGGATGCCACGCACCTCGCCGCGCTCTACGAAGCCGCGATCCACAACCCGGGCGCGTACCCGAAGTACGCGGTCGAGACGGCGCAGCGGATCACCGCCGATCTGGCGGTCCGCGCGTGAGCGCACGGTGGGCCGCGTTCTGGTCCGACCCGTTCCTCGTCTGGGTGTGGGTGGCGCTCGCGTTCGCGCTCGTCTCCTGGCTCACCCTCGTCGGCCTGCCCCGCTACTGGGCGTGGGCCGACCGTCGGCGCAGCGTCCAGTTCTTCGACGCCGTCGCCGAGCTGCCACTCGAGGTGTACCGCCCCGAGGACGTCCTGATCGGCATCGACGTCGCGCCGGCCACCGGTCGCGAGACCGTCGTCGTCGCGCAGAAGCAGGCCGACGGGAGACTGCACATCGTCATGGCCCACGAGCGGACGGTCGACGATGAGTAGACCGACGCTGACGCCGATGATCGAACGGCAGATGCTCGACCAGCTGCGGAAGACCCCGGCGAAGTGCATCGTCATGCCGCGCTCGGCGTACAACGCTCAGGGCCAAGTGCTCGTCCACCGGGACAACCTCTCCGGCGTCCGGGCGCAGCGGCACCTGTACCGCGCGGCAATCGGCGACCTCGGCCGGAACGACTACCTCCGCGGCCCGACGTGCGGCACGGAGGGCTGCCTGAACCCGCACCACTACGTGGTCACGCAGCGCACCTCCCGCCGGAAGCGGTGCCCGCGAGGTCACCTCTACACGCCGGAGACCACGCTCGCCGACGGCCGCGACCGGTGCGCGATCTGCAAGGAGGAGCGACTCGCCCGCCGCCGGAAGGGTGGCACGAACCCGATCAAAGAGAACGCGGGGAAGACGCACTGCATCCACGGCCACGAGCTGACCGAGGACAACGTCTACACCCGCACTAACCCGCGCACTGGCTCCGTCAGCCGCCAGTGCCGCACCTGCACCATCGAGCGAGCGCTCGACCGTTACTACGACCAGAAGGAGTCGGCATGACCACCACCACCCCCGAGACGAAGCCCGCCCGCGCACCGCGGAAGACGGCTGCGCAGAAGGCAGCCGAGCAGGCCGAGGTCGAGCAGCTGACCGCCGAACTGATCGAGGTCTGGGGCGCGTACCGCCCGGCCGAGTTCAGCGAGGACCAGATGCTGCAGCTGATGAGTGACCTCAACCCGGCGCGCGTCAGCCAGCGCACCGGCGGCGGCGGCTCGAAGCTCAGCTACCTCGAAGCGCACGACGTGAAGGCGACGCTGATCCGCATCTTCGGCTTCGCGAACTTCTCCTCCGAGCTGGTCAGCTACAAGGTCGAGAACGTCCGCCAGTGGGAGGTGAACAACAAGGCGAAGGTGCAGGTGACCGTCTCCGCGCACGTGAAGCTCACCATCCACCAGACCGGTGCCGTCTACTCCGAGGCGGCCGCGTCCAGCCAGACCGGCTCCGACGTCGGCGAGGTCATGGACTTCGCGCTCAAGACGGCCGAGTCGGATGCGTTCAAGCGCTGCGCCGTCTTCCTCGGCACGCAGTTCGGCGCGTCGCTGTACGCGCAGGGTGCCACCGCCGATCAGGTGCGCGTCGTGCTCGAGGCGGCGCAGGCGAAGCTCCTGTCCGAGGGCCGCAAGAACCGGGCCACCCCGCCGCCGCAGCAGCAGCTGGCGCAGGCGCCGCTCCCGCCGGAGCAGCCGCAGCAGCCGCAGCAGCAGCCGCAGCAGCAGCGCCCGCAGCAGCAGCGACCGGCGCAGCGCCCGCAGCAGCAGTACCCCGACCAGAACGGCGAGTACGCGCCCGACTCGCAGCCGATGGCGGTCGCCGACTACAGCCAGGGCGACCCGAACGCGCACGACGGCCTCACCCCGCCGCAGGGCGGCATGGGCGCAGTCGCCGGGGCGTTCAACCACAGCCGCGGCACTGGCGCGGTCCCGCCGCCGATCTCCGACGCCGAGCACTACACCGGCGAGACGTACGGTGACCGCTGATGACCGCCGAGACCGAGACCCTCGACATCCGGCCATACATCACCATCGCGTGCGGGCACTGCGGCGTCGACCTCGCTTTCACCGGTGACGGCTACGAGTGCCGCCGGTGCCAGCTGTTCTTCCCCGGGGACGACGAGGACGGTCGCTACATCGACCCGACCGTCGCCCCTTGCGGGAGGACGCGGCCGCCCGCCACGATGATCCGGGAGGACCGGAAGGTGCGCATCGACTACGCGCCCTGCGACCTCCCGATCACCCATGAGTCCGACCACCACCTCGTAGGGACCTCGACGGATGCCTGAGTTCGACTTCACCTCGGCTGCGGCTCTCCGGGCATCGCTCGGCGAGCCGCGGCCGCGGACACTGCCCGACATGGTGGAGCTGGCGCTCGCGGCCGCCGACGCCGACGCCGAGCTGCTCACCGGCAACCTCGAGTACGTCGAGTGGTCAGCCCGCGACCTCGTGAACCAAGTCATCGGGTTCGACCTGAACGACCGCATCCGCGAGGTGCTGCAGATCGTGATCCGACCGATGATCGAGAAGGAGGTGGCCGATGGCCCCCAAGATGCGTCTTAGCACCCGGCTCTGGCTGATGTGGCAGGTGCTCCGCGGCACGGTGATCCGCGCCGAAGCCGACATCCAGATGAACCTGATCACGCTCAGCTTCGAGAACAACCCCGACCTGCGGAGGAGACTGCAGCGATGACCGAGCCCCTGATCGACGACCCCTTCGTCGACCCGACCGTCCACCGCCGCGGCGTCGAGATCGCCGCATGGATGACCGACACCATCCGCTCCTGGCAGTGGGACTCCGCGCGCACGCAGCAGTCCCGCCGCGGCGTGCTCGGCTTCTCCGATCTCGGCGGATGCCGCGAGTACATCAAGAACATGGTCATCGGCACCGAGTGGAAGCAGACCGTCGACCAGCAGCTCAAGTGGGCGGCGTTCATCGGGACGGCGGCCGGCGACAAGATCGAGGAGATCATGGCCGCCATGCACCCCGGCACGGTGCGCACGCAGCAGACCGTGGAGCTGGACCTCGGCGACGGCATCGTGGTCCGCGGCCACGGCGACGTGCTCCTGCAGGATGCGTTCATCGACCTCAAGAGCCGCGACACGCTCGCCGAGGTCCGGCGCGACGGCCCGCACCTCAAGGAGAAGGTGCAGATCAGCGGCTACCTCGTCGGCTCCGTCCAGCAGGGCGTCCTCCCCGAGACCTCGACCGCGCACCTCGTCTACTACGACCGGTCCGGGAAGGAGAAGGGCTTCTACACCGGCTTCTCGATCAGCTACCAGGACGCGCTCGGCTACCTGGCGAAGGCGAAGCAGCGCCTCGCCGACGTCGCCGCGGTGATCGCGTACGACCCGGACAGCGGCGAGGTCACCGTGCCCGACGAGACGCCGTGGCTGAAAGACGAGCCCGCCTCCTGGTGCGAGAACGTCGGCTGCCCGTTCGTCTGGTCCTGCTGGGGCTCCTACCAGCCGACCGAGAAGATCGAGCACCCCGACGAGAAGCGCCGCATCCGCGAGTTCTACAGCGTCAACGAGGAGATGAAGGAGATCACGAAGCTGCGCGCCGCGAAGAAGGAGGCGCTGCAGGGTGTCGTCGGGACGACCGACGACGGCGAGTTCAGCGTGGACTGGAAGTTCATCGACGGGGGCGGCCTCCGCGCCGACTCGACCCGACTGGAAGTGAGGAAGCTCAAGTGAGTTCGAGAGGGATAATCGCCCTGGTCTGCGACGAACCCGACTGCCCGAAGCGCTTCATGGCGCTGCAGCCGGTCGAGGACGCCCGCGCCGAGGCCGCCAGTGACGGCTGGGTGTCCGGCGTCCGCGACGACATCGGCGTCGACTACTGCCCAGACCACGTCGAATCGGCCCCCGATGTCTGACCCGATCCAGCTGCTCACCCGCGAGCTGCTCTCGCGGCTGCACGAGACGGCCGAGCGGATGGTGGCCGACGACCTCTGGCTGCTCGGCGTCAACCCCGATCTGGTGCGTCGCGAGGGTCAGCGGATGCCGCGGATCAGCGTCGTCTGGCAGTACACCGACCCGTCGGCTGAGTCGATCCGCTCGACGCCGCGCGCCAGCGACCTCGTCCGGGAGATGTACCGCGGCCTCACCCTTGACGGCGAACTGGTCATCGACCACCTGTGGCAGTTCCCCGGCGCGGAGAAGAACCGGCTGCGGTTCGTCTACTTCGGGTACGAGAACGGGCGGCGCCACTTCGCCCGCCGGTATTCGATCGACCAGACGCGGGTGATCCACTACGAGCGAGCGGAGGAGCAGCTGCGCGGCCGGCGCGACTGGTTCGTGGGTATCCACGACGCCCCACCCGACTTCTGGCAGTGGAACTACCGGGCGCTGGACGCCGAGCGCGCGATGCGACACATGAACGAGATCAACGGCTTCCGAGGAGTGGACAGCTATGGCCGGTAAGCGCAAGTCCCTGATCGAGCGCCTGCTCGCGCGGGTCGACAAGGAGAGCAGCCCCGACGGCTGCTGGCTCTGGCTCGGCGCGCGCAATGGAGACCCGAAGCCCTACAACGGCGGCTACGGCGTCATCTGGGTCGAGGACATCTACGTCGACGGGAAGCGCGTGCAGGTGTTCGAGCGCGTGCATCTCGTCACGTACCGGCACTTCGTCGGGCCGATCCCGGAAGGGCACTTCATCGACCACGTCTATGAGCGTGGCTGCCGCAATCGGCACTGCTGTAACCCCGACCACCTGGAACCCGTCCTCCCCCGGGAGAACACGATCCGCGGCGTCGCCGCGAAGAAAGAGAGAGCACATGCCGAAGTCGCCTGACGAGCCCCGATTCGGGGAGCGCGAAGGGAAGGTCACCCCCATGCCGCGGCAGGGCGTCGTCCAGTCACTGGACGAGCCCACCGCCACCGAGTGGGCGCGCTACCTCGAAGCGCAGGAGAAGACGAACGAGCGCCGCCTCAAGTGGTTCGCCGCCATCTGGCCGGCGGTCCTCATCTTCGCCGCGCTGGCCGCCCCGGTCATCTGGCTCTGGCGCTGGGCCATCGGCGCGCTATAGCCTCCACAAGCTGCACCACCCGAAATGAGCACCACCCGATCCGAAAGGAACACCTGATGAGATTCATCACCCGCCTCACCGCCATCGGCGGCGCGGCACTGCTCGCGAGCGGAGCGGCCGTCATCGCCGTCGCCGCCCCGGCGAGCGCGCACACGATCGAGGCGAGCGCCACCTGTGAGGCGCTCACCGTCGACCTGTCCAACTACGCGGCCTCGCAGCCCGGGAAGGACGCCGTCTACCACGAATGGGACGAGACGGTGCACCACGACGCCGTCGGCACCCCGACGATCACCATCCCGAACCCGGACTACAAGCCCGCCGTGGACGCGGTGCCCGGCTCGTGGGAGAAGTACACGTGGACGGCTCCGCACGGCACCCCGTCCGCCCCGCCGCCGAGCGCCGGATGGCACGACGTCGGCACCACCAGCGACACGAAGGGCAGCACCACCGACACCATCCTGAACACGGGTGGCAAGGGGTACTTCTACTTCCTGACGCTGCAGGCGCCGGTTCCCGCCCAGCCCGCCGTGGGCGAGCCGACGATCACGGTCCCGAACCCCGACTACGTCGCGCCCAGCGACGAGGTCGTGCACCACAAGGACCTGATCTCCGCCGCCGTCGAGCCGAAGACGAACCACGTCTCGGTCACGATCGACGGGGCATCCGCCGCTGACGAGGACTTCTCGACCAGCTACCAGCACGTGTTCACCTTCTCGGACAAGTACACCGCCCACACCTGGGCCGTCGACGTGACGGCGTGGGACAACGCGGCCTACTCGTTCCACCGCTCCGGCACGACCACCCCGTGCTCGAAGCCGGTCGAAGGCGTCCCGACCATCACGGTCACCGGCCCCACCTGTGAGGCCGGGTACAGCCTGGTGAACTACTCCATCCCGGAGGGCCTGTCGATCGCCGGATACACCGGCACCGGCAGCGTGAAGGCCGAAGACCTGAACCTCGGCTACGGCGAGAAGACCTACCCGGTCGACGTCGCCGCGGGGTACACGTACGACGGCCCGGCCACGGTGAGCTTCACGCTCGTCGAGCCTCCGACGGATGCTGACTGCGCTGGTCCGAAGCCGGACGACAAGGTCGACTACGGCCAGTGGCAGACCGGCGAGTACGGCTGCGGGGACACCACCGTCACCGAGAGCCGCACCGTGACCGACACGCCGTACAAGCTGGTCGGCCGCGAGTGGGTCCTCGACACCGAGAACGCGACCACGACGACGGAGAAGCACGACCGCGCTCTCACCGCCGCCGAGATCAAGGCTCTCGACTGCCCGGTGACTGTCGTCGTCGTGCCGCCCGCGCCGCCCGCCGCTCCGGCTGTGGTCGCGAACCCGATCCCCGCACCGCAGCCGTTCGTGGCCGCGAGTGAGGACGTGCTCGCCCACACCGGCTCCGACGAGCTCGGGACCGGCATCGGCTTCGGTGCTGGCATCCTGATCCTGCTCGGCCTCGGCGCCCTCGGTGTCGCAGCCATCGTCCGCCGTCGGAAGGCGACGAACTGATGGGGGCGGCGAAGATCGCAGTCACGCAGGAGCAGATCGACGTCGTCGTCAACGACGCCTACGAGAACATCGAGCAGGGCAGCACGCGGTGGCCGGGCATGACCTACGAGCAGGGCGTCGCTGACGCGCTGCAGTGGGTGAACGGCGACCGCGAGGAGAGCCCCTTCGAGGAGAACTAACACCCGGGCCGCTGGTGCAGGCGGCCCACAGCGAAGCCCCCGGCGCGCATCTTGCGCCGGGGGCTTTCTGCTGTCCAGTTACTGGATGGCTCCGGTGTCATCGCCGAGCAGGCGAAGTTCCTCGTCCAGCTCGTCCGCCTCCGCGGCCGGCGGCCCCGTTGCGGTCGGCGCGGACGCTTTCCGCATGGCCCGCTGCGCCAGCTTGCGCACCTGCTCCCGCGGGATCGTGTCCTCGATGTCCTGGACGCGCTGCAGCATCTCCTCCGCGCCCTGCTCAAGCTCGGCGTCCCGGTCGATCAGGCCGGTGATGTCGCGGGTGACGCGGGCGAGCGCCTTCCCCATCGTCGTCAGCAGCTTCCCGTGGCGCAGCCCCCGCGCCTCGATCACCTTGATCCGGGCGAAGGCGTCCTGCAGCTGCTCGAGCACCTCCTCGAGGAGCGTGTTCAGCTGGCCGAACTGCTCGTCGAGGTCGTCCCGGATGTGCTTGTCATGGTTGTTCGTGACGGCCTCTTTGGTGTCCGCTACCTGCGCGCCGAGCTGCTCGGCCGTCTTCTTGAGCGCGCTCGACACGATCGCCGGAATCTGCTCGACCTTCGCGTCCGTCGACCGCTGCCGCCGCTTGTTCCGTCGGTCGAGCAGCCACCCGATGACGAGCAGCGCGATCGGACCGATGACCCACTGGATGAGGGTGTTCAGGTTCCCCTCAGTGAGGCCCGCGACGGAGTGGAACATCAGACCGTCGTGTACTTGAGGTAGACGTCGATGCGGTCTCCGGCCGCCAGGGCGATCGGCGCGGCGGCGGTGAGCGGGACCAGCTGGCCGCTCGCTCCGAGTGCGTACACCTGGACGCTGGTGCCGACGCCGTCGGAGCACATCACGAGCTCGTAGTTGGTCGATGCGGAGACGTCGATGAGAGTGCCGAGGCCGATGACACGACCGGCCGCCGGGACTGGTCCGCGCATCGGCAGTGTCGCGTCAAGCGGCACGACCACCGGGTTCGGCAGGGCGAAGCCTGCCGCCAGCGTGATCAGCACCTCGTACGTGACCTCCTTGCCAGCGCGCTGCATCGCCGCGAGAGCCGTGCCGCCCGCCCCGAGGGTCAGTCCCGGGGGGACGATCGCCACACCGGAGTACCCCTGTCCAGCGAGGGCGAACCGGAACGGCGAAGACGGGGTGCCAGAGCCGGACTGGACGATGCTCGGGGTGTTGAACGCCCCGCCATCACCAGCGTCGCCTACGGCGCACGAGCAGCCGGTGGAGTTGGTGCCGCCGCAGCTTGCGCACTTCGCCATGTCATCTCTCCTTCGTCGCTGTCCAGCGTACCGGTCAGTTCGCGTTGATCCCGTAAACGCGGAGGCGTCCCGTGATCTGGCCGCTGGGAATCCCCAGCCGCAGGCCCGTCGCCGAGCCGACGCCGCTGCCACACCACGCCCACCAGGAAGTGCGGCCGCCGGACGAGATCGTCTCTCCGGTCGCCTTCACCTCGGCGTTCGCTCGCGCCGGGGAGAACATGGTGATCTCCGACGAGCCACCGCCGGAGCCGGACGACGCGCCGAAGTACGGCCACTGCGTCGACGCCACGGCGCTCGCGTAGCTGGTCGAGCCCGCGTACGCCATCGTGAACTGACCGGCGCGGTAGGCGACCGCCCCGTACACGCCGCCCGCGTTGCGCAGCTGCGCGGCGAAGCCGGTGTTGGCCGTCGAGCCGTAGATATCGAGGTACATCTTGTAGTCCTCGAAGTCCGTGGTGAAGATGCCGTCGATGTCGATGCTGCCGCTGGCGAGCGTGAACTCGATGATGCCGGGGCCGGCCACCGCCGCGCCGACACCCGCGACCGCGGATGCCGTCATCGGAGTGCCCGGAATCTGCCGCGCCTGCGGCCGATTCTTGAGCTTGAGCAGATCCTTCTCGTGCTGCCGGAGCAGCTCCTCCTGCGTTGCGATCCCCATCAGTGGTCCGCCTTCGGTGCCGTCGACATCGTCACGTTGATCTTCTCGCCCTCCGGGTCCTCGGTCACATTCACCTTGTCGAGCTTCTGCATCTGCACGATCTTCCGTGCCGTCAGCGACGCCTCGAGCGGAATGAAGACGCCGGGGACGAGGTCGCTCATCTTGAGCGCGCCGCTCGGGTTCAGCGCCGAGCCGTCAGGGACGCGGACGGAGACAGGCGCCGGGTTGCGGCCGTACATGTTCGACTTCGCCTGCGATGCCATCTCGTTCGCCGTCGGCTGGCTGCCGGTGTCGGTCTCGTCGTACGGGTTGGAGAGCATCTCCCACTCGCCGTAGTAGGGGTCGGTCGAGGTGGCATCCGGGTAGATGCCGTAGACGCCCTGGCCGTTCGTGACCACGTACCGGGTCGCGAGGTCGAGGCCGTACTCGGTGACGGTGATGTCGCCGAGGAAGTCCTTCTGCGTGACGCGCGGCGTGTAGCCGATCGGGTTCGAGACGTCCCACAGGTGGATTGCCCGGCCGAGCACGGTGTAGTCCATGCCGCTGTTCTCGGCGAGGGTGTCGATGTGGTTCCAGACGTAGTCCTGGTACTTCGCCGTTACCGCAGAGGTGCGCGCCTCGCCGGGGAAGTGGTGCTCGGTGATGAACGGCACCACGTTGATCGGCGGGCTCAGCGCCTCCTTCCGCGCCAGCTCCTGCCGGAGGATGTACGCGGCCCGGGTGACGACGGTGCCGACGTTCGGGTAGGCGTTCGTGTAGTTGTTGTGCATGACGGTGCGCGCGGCGTAGTGCATCACGTCGCGCGCGGTGATCGACACGGTCTCGCGGCCGTAGCCGAGCAGGGTCAGGGGGCCCTCCCACACCTGATCGGTGCCACGGTAGATGCGCATCTCCATGCGGCCGCTGCGGAGGTCGTCGAGCACCTTCGCGTTGTCCCGGCAGGACTGGCCGGACAGAGTCACGGTCGCGTCGGAGATGTCGTCTCGAACACGGTTCCACGACACCTTCTGCGGGCGCTTGAGCTCGCTGAGGGCCGTCTTCCCGCCGCGGTCCATGATGACGACGTGGTGGTCCTTCACGCAGGCGATCGACACCGGTTACATCCTCTGGGTCATGTCGAGCTGGACCGCGACCGTGATCGGCGCGGAGCCATCGGTGGGCCGGGGCTGGTCGATGGTCATCACGTACGGGATGCCGCACTGCAGCTCCGGCCACTCGACCGGGCCGCCGTCCTCGCCGTACACGTAGTTGTCGGCGGGCAGCGTCGCGTTCCCGACGATCGCGCTGACGCTCTGCGTCTCTCCGTCGATGACAAAGGTGACGCCCTGCTGGACGTAGCTCAGCGTGATCTCCGAGCAGAAGTCGCAGGCGCCCATGTCGGCCGGGGCGAGGTTGTTCTCGTTCGCGTAGAAGCGGATGCGCAGCTGCCGCACCGACTTCGGCGTGTTGCCGATCGGGCCGGGGACGCTGAGGGAGAGGGTCGGCACAGCGATGCCGTTCTCCTGCGTCGCGAACGCGGGGAGCGTATAGGCGCTGCGAGTCCAGCCGCCGAGCCCCGGGTCGGGAATCGTCGGGTTGATCGTCGGAGCGGCCGGCGGCGTCGGCAGAGCACCAGTGAGGGGGTCCTGCAGCTGCGCAGTCGAGTTGACGTACACCCACCTGCCGTCGATGTAGTCGTAGTCGCACATCCAGCTCAGGAAGCGGAACGAGGCGCTCGCGCGCGCCGCTCCCTCCCACATGACCACCTGCTGGACGTCGTAGTACTTGCTGAAATCGACATCACCTGCAGGCCGCGTGTTCACGAAGTCGGCGTCGAACCACTCTGTCGGGTCGTCGGCACGCTTGCCGGGGAGTGCCCGCGCGAGTTCGAGCTGCCACCAGTTGAGGTGCATGGTCTGACCGACGGTGAGGGCACCACCAGCGGCGGTTCCGAAGACGCGGATGATCACACCCGCATAGGCGGTGCCAGCCGGGGCTGTGGCCGCGAACGAGGCGCGCTTGAAGCCGTTGAGGCCAGGCGAGCCGGGGATGCTGTACGGGCCGGTCGGGTCGAAGGTGGTGGTGATCTGCGAACCGGCCGCGTCGTACCAGATGATCCCGACCGTGATACCCATCGTGGCCGCACCACCGGCGACAGCGTGGACGGATGCGACGTAACGGGTCCCGGCGGTCGCCTTACGGTACGAGCTCGCGATCGGCGTTGTGGGGGCCACGTCGATCGAAGTGCCCGCCGTGGTGACGGACAGCCTCATGCCGTTGCCATTACCCTGCGCGAAACGGGGGATGCCCGCGGATGCGCCGGAGGCGATGTTGTAGGTGAGGGTGCCCGCCGCGCCGCCGTTGCCGAACAGGGTGCGCGTACCGGCGACGATGGCGCGCGGATCGAAGACGTGGTTGATCGCCTGCAGGATGCCGTAGTCGTAGTAGGTCTGCGTGCCAGCCAGGAACGAGGTCGAGTCCAGCAGTCGCCGCCCGGCCGTGAAGACGTAGGGGGTCTGGGCCTCGAGGCCGAACTCCACCTCGCGCAGGACGCCGCCGGGCCACTTGCGCTTCGTGTTGATCGTCGCGCCGGAGATCGCGGTCACGCCGTTCATGTGCCGTGCCGGGTCGACGCCGACCGTGTAGAGACGCGAGGGGGAGTCGTACGCGCGGCCGAGCCACAGGTAGGCGGCCTGAGCGGTCGCCGGGGTGGCGCCGGAGAAGAACGAACCCGGCGCAGCGGCGGGCTCCGAGATCGCCTGGGACACCCGGATCGTCGTGCCCGCGGGCATCGCGTCCCGGGTGAGCAGGCTGAGCGAGTAGCCGGTGTTCGCGGCAGTGAGCGGCAAGTTCGTGAAGGAGACCACCTGCGTCGCGCCCGCGGCGATGGTGATGCCCGGCCCGGGGATCGGCGCACCGGGCACGCCGTTCGTGATCTGGCGGATGCCGAAGTGGATGCCGACCGGTGCGTTCGAGAGGTTCGTGACGCGGATGCTGCCGGAGCGCACCGACGCGCCGGAGGTGAGCATGGTCGCGTCGCCGCCGAGCAGCTCGGTCCCGGCGTTCACTGCCGCCGGTGCGGAGAGGACGCCGCCGAGTCCGGTCGCGCCGAACGTCATGCCGTTCTTCGCCGTCCAGTGCACGGCGGCCGAGTTGGTCACCGCCGGGTCGAGCACCTCGTTCGTGCGCGCGATCGGCGTAGCGTAGTCGAAGCCGTTGCACCCGTCGATGTAGCCGGGTGCGGCGGCGTAGGTGCAGAGCGTCATGGTGCCGCAGTCGCCGCCGGGGCAGTCGTCCGGGTCGATCGTGCGGTTCAGCCAGCGAAGGCCCGACTCCATCGCGAACTCGTCACGAGCGGCGAGCAGGGCCTTCACGCGGAACTGCTTCGTCGCGCGGCGGGTCGGGCCGACGGTTCCACCGTCGCCGATCGACTGCGTGAACACGGCGACGCGGGAGTCGTCCTCAGCGCCCTGGATGTCCGTGATGTAGAGGCCGTAGAAGTTGGCGCTCGCCGGGTCTCCCGGGTCGTACCAGGGCGCGTTGTCCGCGGCCGGCGTCGAGTACGCGGCATCCCCGAGAGCGGCGCGCAGCGCATCGGCTTCCGCCTGCGGGATGTTCCCCACCCACGGGAAGCCAGCGGCGTAGTCCTCGATGTACTTCTTGAACCGCGCCACGTTTGCGAGCTCGTCAACCCCGAGCCGGATGTACCCCTCGTACAAGACGTCTCCTATCCTGCGATCTTCTCGGCAACCTTATCGGCCGCCTGCTGGGCGACCAGCGCCGGGTCGGCGTAGGGCGACACGATGGAGCCTGCCTCGAAGATGACGTTGCCGCCGCCGGTGCCGCCGCCGCTCGGCGCGACAGTCGCCTTCCCCTGTGCGATGGCGGACAGCCCGCGCACGGCAGGGTCGACCTGCGACAGCGGGCGGTTCAGCGGAACGATCGCCTCCGGCCCAGCCTCACCGGCCAGGCCGAACGTCGGCCCGGTGAGCAGCGCGCCGGACGCCCAGTGCGGAATCTTCGGGATCGGCGGGATGCCGACCTTCGAGGTGATGGTGTTCACGCCGCCGATCATGCCGTTGATGATGTCGACGACGCCGTTCACGGCACCCCGGATGGTCGATTGGATGCCGTTCCAGATGCCGGAGACGATCTGCCCGAGGCCCTGCCACACCTTGTTCCAGTTGCCGGTGAAGACGCCGGTCAGGAAGGTGATGACGCCCTGCAGCACGTCGACGACGGTCTTCACGATCGGGATCAGCACCGAGCCGAGCGCGTTCGCCACGCCGGTCACGATCGGCACCAGCGCCGCGATCACGGTCGAGAGGATCGGCACGACCTTCGACATGAGGGTCGAGAGCAGCGCGATCAGCGGGTTCAGGATCGGGCCGATGAGGTCGAGGAGCGGTGCGATCAGCCCGAGGATCGGCGTGATGAGCGCGGTGAACAGCGAGATCAGCGGGGTCAGCAGCGGGAGCAGCTGGTTGATGAGCGACATCAGCGGCGGGAGGATCGCGGTGATGATCGGCATGAAGGCGTTCATAATCGCGGTGATCACCGGGATCAGCGCGGCGAGGATCGGGGTGAGCGCGCCGACGACCGAGCCGAGGAACTGGCCGAGGAACGTGGCGATCTGGACGATCAGCGGGATCAGCGGCGGGAGGATCGTCTGCAGCATCGTCATCAGGACGCCGAGCAGCGGGACGAACGCCTGCGCGATGGCCGAGACGCCGGGGATCAGGCCGACGATCGCCTGGATGAGGGTGCCGCTGACGAGCAGGGCGATCTGCGAGAGCGCCGGGAACAGCGGCTGCAGCCCCTGCATCACCAGCTGCAGCGCCGCGGCGAGCAGGTTGAAAATCTGCAGGTTCGAGAACACGTCGAGCATCTGACCGAGCGGGCCGAGCAGCTGCGAGAGCAGCCCGAGGAACGACGTTGTCGTGTTGAGCGCATCCGGCGTGATCAGGTTCGAGAAGAACTCGCCGACCCCGGCGATGACCGGGCCGAGCGCCTGGAAGACAGCCATCGTGTTCGTGAAGAAGGTCTGGATCGCGGTCTGCCCGGCGATGGTGTTCGTCCAGTCGAGGAACTGCTGGCCGAGCTGCGCAAACCAGGAGGCGAACTGCTGCACGAACGGGAGCGCCTGGATGAAGATGTTGCCGATGGCGCCGCCGAAGGTGATGAAGGCCGACCCGAGCGAGGCGAGGATCGGCTGGAACCCGGCGAGGAGGGTCTGCAGCCCGGTGATGGCGGCCGGAGAGACGAGTGCGGTGGCGAGCTGACCGAGGACGCCGTTGAGCACGCCAGCGATGCCGACGAGGCCCGCCTGCAGCACGGGGATCAGCGTCGAGGTGATCAGCTGGATGGGACCAGCGAGCCCGCTGAGCAGCGCCGTCTGGATGGGCTGCTGCATGCCGGTGAACGCGGCGAACAGCCCCTGCAGGGCGGCCGCGGCCGGGCGCGCGCCTGCGGGAATCTTCGACAGGTCCCCGGTGATGTTCTGGAATCCGGTGACCAGCACGGCGATGCCGACGGCGAGCGCGGCCGCCGCGCCCGCGAGGATGAACAGCCCGCCGGCCGCCGCCTGGCCGAGCACTGCGATGGGTCCCGCGGCCGCGGCGATGGCCGAGATGATGACGATCGCCTGGCGGCCGTTGTACGGCAGCTCCGACCAGAAGGACGAGTTGCCAGCCGCGGCGAGCTTCTTCGAGAAGCCGTCAGCCGACCTCCCGACCTCGTCGAAGCTCTTGGAGCCGTCGCGCCGGAAGACGTTGAACAGCTTCGAGAACGGACCGAGCACCTTCGAATCCGACAGGGACGCGAGATGATCACGCAGGTACATCGTCTTGAGGCGCAGTGTGTCGATGGGACCCATCGCCCGGCGTAGCCCGTTGCCGATGTTGTCCCCGATCTCCGCGCCGAGCCCCTTGAGTCGGCCGAACCCTGCGGAGATGCGGTCGGTGGTCGACTTCGAGAACATGAGCCCGTTTTTGCGGCCCTCGTCGACGAACTGCTTGCGGAGACGGGAGAACATGCCGTCGAACTTCTTGCCGAAGTCGGACGAGTACGCATCCCCCGCAGCGGCACCGGCAGCCTTCGAGCTTGCCACGGTCTCGGCGTACAGCCTCCGACCGTCGTATTCGCCGACGAAGGTGAACTTACCGGCCAGGGCCACGGGGCTCTCCTTCTCGTCGTCAGCTTGTCGGCGCTAGACCAAAGGTAGCAGCGAAGCGGTCCAGCTCATCCTGACGCGCCTGAGCGGCCGCAGCAGGCGACAGCTTCCGGCCGGGGAGCGGCTTGTAGAGGTCCATCCTCCACTTCTCCGCGCCGTCCTCGGACTCGAGCATCAGCTCCCATGCCCACGAGTAGACGGCGTTCAGGAACCGAGCAGGGGGAAGTCCGAGGAGGTCGACCCCGCGCCGGGCGCACGACCCATCAATTGCGGGCCAGTGGGCGTCTGCGATGGCGATGAGCCTGCAGACGGCTGGGTAGGAAAATTGGCGAACACCTCGACGGTGCCCTCGACGATCTCCATGAGGAGGTCCATGTCGACGTCGCGGTCGACGATGACGCGGTCCCGCAGGTGCAGGAAGTCGGCGCGGGAGAGCGTGCCGCGGAAGTAGTCCCAGATCGCGGCCGCGCGGTCGGCGTCGGTGGCGGCGGTGGCAGCCGATCCCATGACGATCGAGAACAGCGCGGTGTCCGGCTTCTCGAGGACGTAGACGTGCTTGTCGTTCGCCTCGAACTTGCCACCCTCGATGTTGATCTCGACGGTGGTCTTCTCTTCCTGCCGCTGGGTGACGGCAGACTTGAACTCTAGACGCATGATGGTCCTTCCGATTTCCGGGTTGCTAGCGGCGTGTCGCCACGCCACCCAGCCTAGCGGCTACGATCTGGCCCGCACGGAACATCCACGGATCGCCGACCTGGCCGCGCACCTCGAACGGGAAGATGTGGATGCGGCCGGAGGTGTTCGGCCCAGCGGGGAGCTTGAGCCGCGCGGAGTTGTTCGGCCGGATCGGTCCCTGGGTGCCGTCATGCTTGAACGGCGCGTGCGGGGACGTGTTGTTCACTGCGGAGCGCGCGGACGCCCGGCCCACGCGCAGCACACCCGCGTTGACGTGGCTGCGGGTGATGTCGCCGGTACGGGCGAAGCGGGTCGACAGCGCGACCGAGAGCCGGAACACGTCACGGTTCGCCTGCTTGAGCTTGTCGAAGCCGCCGCCGCCAGGGCCAGCCTGCCCGTCGACGACGGCCTTGAACACCTCGACGCGGACGCGGACGCTGCGGCCGACCATCACTTCCTCCCGACGTAGAGCGCGAACGTGCCGCCGACGAGCGTGCCCTCGGGGCCGAGCGGCGAGTAGGCGTCGAGCACGTGCTGGGTGGTGTCCTTCCGCTCGCGCATGCAGCACTGGATGGCCGAGAGCATGGCGCGGAAGTCGGAGGCGGCGAGGCGGGAGGCGTTGAACTCCTCCTCGGCGCTCGGCATGAAGCGGTCCTCCGGGCTCGGCGCAGCGCGCATGACGCCCACCTCGATCTGCGCGGCGAGGCGGGTGAAGCAGTTGGGCGTCTGGTCCGGGATGGGGAACTGGGTGGACGCGAACGCGGTGACGAAGCGCACCCACGCCATGCCGCCGCAGTCACTGTCCGCGCCGAAGTCGAGGATCAGCTGGTCGCCGGGGATGATGGTGACCTCGCACAGATCGGGGCCACCGAACTCGGTGAGCTTCTGTTCGAGGCAGTTGCGCAGATCGGTGAGGATCGGCCAGACGAGGTCGTCTTCCTGCAGGCCGTCGTCGGTCGGGTCGGTCACTGGAACGCTCCCGTCTGGACGCGGCCGCGGCGGGTGTCGGGGCTGATCACGCGCGGACGGGATGCGAGGGCGTGAGGGTTGAACCGGCGGATGTAGGTGTCGACCTCGAGGATGCCCGTCTTCCCGTCCTGGAACATGTCCGCCTTGACCTCGTAGGAGATGCCCGCGCGGGTGACGGAGGTGACGTTGCGGGGGAGGCGGCACGCCTTGTCGCCGTTGCAGGCGCGGAGGAACTCGGCGGCGAGGATACCCGCCACCTTCTTGCCGATGTTGTCCGGCGGCATGCCCTCGTAGTACGAGATCACGAACGCACCCTCGGTGCCCTCGGCGGCGAGAAGGTCGGGGCGCAGCGGCCACTTCTCGCCGTCGGTGCGCACGAGCAGGTTGCCGTTGTCGATGCGGTACGCGGTGCGCGGGAGGGTGTCGGCGCCGATCTTGATGTAGTCGATCCCGCCCGCGTTGCTCGGCAGGACGATGGTCGGAACGAACTGGCAGGAGCAGCCGCTCTCACACGCGCAGGTGATGTTGTACCAGGAGCCACCGACAGCGATCGGAATGAAGGGGGCCGAGCGGAACGGCACGGGGATGTACGAGCCGTTCGACATCCGGCCGGTCGCGACGGGCGCTTCGACCCACGTGGGGATGCCGAGGCATCCGGCGCTCGCGGGCCGCAGCTTCACCGGGCAGGTGGCGAGCCGGTACGCGGTGAGCGTCCGCAGCGTCATCCACGCGAGCCCCTCGACGAACGTCTTCACGCTCTCGTCGAGTGCGTCCAGCTTGTCCTGGGGGTAGCACCCCTCCCAGTCGGTGTCCGACGGGTAGCAGTATTCGAGCTCGGCCATGCGTCCATCTTGACGCACAAGAGCCCGGAGGGGGTAACGCCCCTCCGGGCTCCGTGTCCAGTTACTGGACGGGTCAGGCGGCGATGACCACCTGCACGGTACGGAACACCACGCCGTCGATCGTGGCGCGCGCCGTGTACGTCCCCGCGGCCGGGTACGTGTGGGTCGTGGCACCCATCGCGGTCGAGGCGATGTAGTCCCACGTGCCGTCGCCGAACTCGTAGTAGAACGGCACCGTCAGGTCGGCCGGCGTCGGGGTGAACGTCGCCACCCGCGCCGCGACCGCAGCCGCGATGCTGGTGAGCTGCTCCGGGTCCGACGCGCCCGGGTCCAGCAGCGGCCGGGTCCCGACGTAGCCGGTCGGCGGGGCGACCTCGACGAACATGAACCGCATCGCGGCCGTCTTCGACACGGGGGTCGACAGCGGTGCGGGGTCTCCGGCGACGAGCTCGACGTCGTACGGGCCGGAGCCCCACGAGTTGCCGTCGACCGTGTTCGCGCCGGACCACGTGAAGTCGATCGCGCCGTTCTCCACGGTGAAGTCGCCGAGGTATCCGCCCTGCAGGAACGGCAGGAGCAGGTAGCCGTAGCTGCCCTGCGATCCGACCGTGTCGCAGGCGTCGCCCTCGTCGGCACCGGCCCAGACTTCCAGAGCCAGGCCCTGGTCGCCCATGTCGATCTTCGTGTCGACCTCGAAGCCGACCACGGCGTTCCCGGCAGCGTTCAGGATGATCGGCTGGCCGGTCATCAGGGACAGCTGCGCCGGGTCCACCTGGCAGAACTCGATCTCCACGCCGTAGCCGGTCAGGGAGGTCTTCCCCTTGCGGTTGACGCAGATGTCGCCGTTCGCGTTGCGGACGAGCACGTCGTCCGAACTGTCGGTGTTCGCGGTGTAGGCGACGGAGACGTAGGAGTCAGTGACTCCCACGCTGTCGTCACCGAACACCACGCGGCCGCAGGAGTCGAGGCGCGTGACCCGCATGCGGCGGCCGTTGATCAGCGAAGCGCCCTTCGCGGTGCGAGCTACCATGTCTCGCTCTCCTCTCGATTACTCGCCCTGAGCGCCGAAGCGCTCGATGAGCTGTGCCTTGGTCAGGTCTTCGGACTCGTCGTAGCCGTTCGCCTTCGCGAAGGTCACCCACTCGTCCTTGGATGCCGACTGCGCCGGGGCCTTCGCCTCGTCGTCGCCGGTCTCACCGTCACCGTTCTCCTCGGTGCCGTCGGGCTCGACCTTGCCGCCCAGCGCCTCGATGACGCTCTTGTGCGCCACGAAGCCGGACGGGTGGGTCTTGACCTCGCGCGGGTCACGCCCCGCCTCCTCGGTCGCCGCCAGCACCTTCTGTGCCGTCTCGCGACCGCGGGGGCCGTAGACGCCGAACCCCTCGGGGATTTCCACTGCCATGATTCCGTCTCCTTACGGTGTCGTGATGCTGATCTTCTTGGGACGCAGGCAGTCGAACTCGACGATGTAGCTGCGCTCCGCGAGGGCCATTGCTTCGTTGTGAGTCTGGTCCACGACCTGCGTCGTGATGACCTTGCCGCGCCGCACGGTGGTGGCGCCGCTGTAGTAGATGTCGTCGTCGTCGATCGCACCGGAGGCGACGATCGGGGTCCCGTTGACGGTGTAGAGCACGCCGGTGTCCTTGTCGCGACTGATCGCGCCGAATGCCGCGCCGGCCACCGCGCTCGCACGCGACATCCAGATCACGCCGAGGCCCGCGTACTCGTTGTCCACGGCCTGATCCGCTGCACCGATCGCCGCGACCAGCGACGACTCCGAGCCGCCGGAGACGGCCGGAGCGAGGTACAGCGTGTAGATCGCGCCCTCGATGAAGCGGTTCTCCCGAGCGGAGAGACCGTCACGAGCGCGCTGCTCGTACTCGTCTCGCATCTCGAGACCACACTGGACGCCGAGGTAGCCGGTGAAGCGCTTGCTCGACGTGTCGGTGAGGAGGCCCTCGTACGTCTTGATCGCCGGATGCGGGAGCGGGTTCGATCCCCAGCAGTCAGCCGGGGTCGACTCCATCGTGGAGCACTCGGGGTTCGCGATCCACTGCGCGGCATCCGCGATGTCGATGCGACCACTCGTGTCGTCGATGATGTCGGCGACGCCCGCCAGACCCCCGAGCCGCGGCCGGAACCGCGGCGGGTCTACGAACAGATCGGGTCCTGCCATCTCGCCCACCTCCTTTCGGAGCTAGGCCCGGGGCTGCTGTGAGCGAGCAGCCCCGGGCTCAGGACGATCAGGCGAGGGCGAGCTGAGCGCCGGAGCGACCAGCGTAGTTCAGCGCGATGGTGACCTTGCGGCCTCCGGCGACCCGGTTCGCGACCAGGATCGACTCCTCGAAGAACGCCGCCGTGTAGGTGTTCGTCGAGAGGCCGGTCGAGTCGTAGATCGAGTCGAGGCTGATGACCGGGTTGGTGCCGACGAAGAACGCACCCGCCGGGTACATCATCGCGGTCACGGTCGCGGGCATCGCCTTGCCGCCGGTGGCGACGGTGACGTCGAGCGGCTGGTAGTCGTAGACCCACTGGACGGCCAGGCCGCGGGTGCGGAACCAGTCCGTCACCTCCGCGTCCTTGACGTTCAGCGCACCCTTGATGTCGCCGCCGTTGCGCACCGCGATGTCCTGGCGGGCGATCAGGCGAGCCCACGCCGGGAGGACGACCTCGATGGTCGCGCCGATCGGGAGGCTGTAGGCGTAGCGCACGTCCTCCGCGTTCAGCTCGAGCGCGTTCAGGAAGTCCGCCGTGCCGGAGCCGATCTCGGTCCAGTCGACGGCCGTCCCGATGAGGGCCGAGACGCGGTTGATCTTCTCCGCGTTGACCTTGTGGGCGTGGGCGATCTGGCCCAGCTCGAGGGTCTGGCGGATCAGCTCCGGGAAGGCGTTCTCGGTGAGGATGCCCGCGGTGATGCAGAAGCCGATCGCGTCGAGGCGGTGGTCCGCGAACGGGACGCACTCGACCTCGTAGCAGTCCTTCACGGTGCCCGCTTCGGCCTGCGCCTCCGTCTGCAGGAAGCCCCAGTTCTGGGCGAGCATCGCGTAGTCGACGCCCTTCGAGAAGTTGATGCCGCCGCGGTTGATCGAGACCTCGGGCAGCGAGTACAGCCCGGAGGCGGTCGCGATGCTGGGGAGGTCGTAGATCGTCTCCGACGGGGCGC